>Ga0268299_1000890_pt1 | contig 71594 bp, 75 predicted proteins | sample NOBtaG_FD_193484 | JGI IMG/M metagenome (GOLD analysis project Ga0268299, IMG submission 193484) | Activated sludge microbial communities from bioreactor in Nijmegen, Gelderland, Netherland - NOB reactor | ecosystem: Engineered > Bioreactor > Aerobic > Activated sludge | place: Netherlands... | reverse complement strand
GAGGGCAAGATAAAAGCGCGGCCTTCGGCCCCGCAAAGCGCTTGCGCGCGTTTGAGTTTTTCCGGGACACAGTCCGGCGCGCGGCCCGTCCCACGGCCTACGCTCATGCACGGTCGCCACAATGCCCATTCTGAGCTTCGAGCGGCTTTTGAAGTTCTCACGCCTCGCCGTGCCGTCACTGGAACGCGACGCCTTCGTCGTCGATCGTTCGATTCGCCTAACAACACGCGATAGCGACCGCCTCGAGGGCCGAGTGGAGAAAGCGCGAGGCGTTGCCGCCTCCTCTGCGGAAGGCCAACTCAGCGCCTTCACAAAGAAACTCAGGCGGCGTCTCAAGCGAGATCAAAAATGGAAGTCGAAACGCGACGGAACCGCGTTGGGCCAATCGACGCCTCACTTCGATAGGCGCCAGCGCGCCGTGGCAAAAATCCACTACTTCAACCATTCGAGTGGTGGAGCCCGAGCGCTCAAACTTCATGGCAAGTACATCGCCAGAGATGCTGGCCGCGAAATTCATGACAATGCGGCTGGCGCAGCTCAAGAGCGTCCTGCCGCTCCGGCGCAACTTGAACCGGACCCCATCGATCGCCACGGCGAGAGCGCTTTCTACGACAAGAACAGCGCCAACATTGACGGAGCGACGCAACTAGACGCGTGGGCCAAGTCAGATCTGCGCCACTTCCGCATCATCCTGAGCGCCGAGGAAGGCATTCGGCTTCGCGATCTTCAGGCCTATACGCGCGAGGTGATGGCGCGGGCCGGCGCAGCCCTCGGCACTGAACTGAGCTGGGTAGCCGTCGACCATCACGATACCGACAATCCCCACACGCATATCGTGGTGCGTGGTCGCCGAGCGAATGGGCAGGACTTGGTCTTGCCGCGCGATTTCATAAAGCACGGCTTTCGCGGCATCGCTCAGGACGTGGCAACCGAATGGTTGGGGGTTCGCACGCCGGACCACGAACGCCTAGCCTATGAACGAGAGGTCCGCCGCCACGCACCCACAAAGCTCGACCGCATTATCGCAGCGTGCGAGCAGAACGGGACAATCCATCTAAGCCGGGTTGCGGCGCCGAATGGCGATCCAATCCTGACGCAGGCGGTGAAAGCCCGCGTGCGGGAACTCGCCCGGATGGGACTGATCGAAGATCGCGGCGGCGGACTCTTCGAACTCCCTCACGATTGGCTAGGGCGACTCTCAGCGATGGAGCGCCATCTCGATATCCGAAAGCGCGTGCTGCGCGAACGTGTCGAGCGCAATGTTCAGCGGCAACCAGCGCGCGCGCCTCGTAAAGACTGGCTGGATCGCTAACCCCAAGCGCGCGTCAGTAGAGTGTGTTTGTTGCCGTTGGGTGCCACTTCGGAGCCGGCGATCTTGCCTGGTGCTATTGTGGACAGCGTAGAGGGGCTCGTCGGGTGCAAAGATGTCGAGTGCAACTACCGAAGTTGAAGACGATCTCCTGACCGACGAAGAGGTCGTCGCTCGCTACCGCGGCCGCATAACGCTCGGCACGTTACGTAACTGGCGCGCACTCAAGATTGGTCCCTCCTACATCAAGGTCGGCAAAGCCGTCCTCTATAGCCGCGCCGCCCTGCAAGCCTGGGACAAGCGAAACACGGTCACGTGCAGCAATTCGCACTAATTTGCATCTTCTTGCCCACCCTTCTCTTAGTGCTTGAAAGCCGGTGTTCGGCTCCCATCAAGGAGCGCGCTGCAGGTGAACACGCGCCAACGAATTTGCGCGCGGCGTCTCTCTGCAGATCTTGATGAAGCACCAACGCGTGCTTTCGCGCAGCGGCGCGGGAAGCACAGGCATTGCACGCTCTCGTCATCGCCGCGTGACAATTTCAAGGAGCATGATGCGGCGTGAGGATGCACTGGCGCATGACTTTGGCGATCAATCATTCTCTACATGAAGCAGCATTTCTTGTTTCCAATTTCGCGCGAATATGCGATGACGTGATCCAGCGTGCTTTGCATGTGCTGAGTGTGATGATTAGCAGTTGGTTTGGTCAGACCGATCCTCACTGCGGCGCCGCCTCACTCGTGCGAACACATGTTTGCAAGTAGTTCAACGGCGAACGCGCGACCTGGGAAAGCTCCACAATCATCCGAGCGGCGATCCGAAGCCCAGCGCCGCCGACATCGCCATCACCCGCGATATCGTGGACGCCGCCACGGCGATCAGCGTGAAGGTGCACGATCACTTGGTGATCGGCCGCGAGCGGGTTGAGAGCTTTAAGAGCCTTGGCCTGCTCTAGCCTACTCGCGCAATTGGTCAGCAATCTCACGCGAAATCGCGGCGCGCTGCTGACGCGCGGTCGCTGAGTCACGCGGGCCGTTGTAGAGTCCGCGTACAAACGCCCGATCCCAATCCGTCATTGCCTCCGACGGGGCGGCGCCCGGCGTGAACAGATTGAGAATTGTCGGCTGTCCGGCGAGGTTCGCGTTCGGATCAAGCTGAACCAACGTCGCCATCGCCAGATAGTCGGCCACCGCGGCAGGCGGCAAACCGTTGATGCGCCGTGTGTCCACGATGATCAGAACAGAGCCGATATCGCGCCGCGTGCTGCGGCCCAAGCGCGATCCGCGCGAGCGCACACCCTCCACGCCTGTGAGCGAGGCGGTGCTCGTATTAGGCGCAATGCCGGTGTCGCCGCCGATGGAGCCGCCATTTTCGCCGGCCGCGTTGAGGGCGGCGGTGGCGTTGATATCGCCTTGTCCGGCGGTCGTGCCCGTATCGCGCAGGCGTTCGCCATCTGACGTCACGGTGTAAGAGACGTGCCACCAGCGCACGGCCCGTGGCGTGGAGGCGAACTCCTCTAGCGCCGCGGAGCCTGCAGTCTGCACGTCGTCTTGGCCGATGCCCAACAGATCGCGCCGATTGCTCACGATCTCGCGCGCCAATATGTCGGAGTCCGGTGCGAAGATGATCACAACATTGCGCTGACACCCCGCGCGTCCGGGCCGCAGTCCAGCCTCGTTCGCACGCATGGCGATGTGATCGATCAAGGTTTGCGCCTCTTCGGGCGCGAGCCCGGCGACGGACGGGCAAATGCGCTCGTCCCAGCGGGCGTAGAGCTGATCTGATGGCGCAAGTGCAACGAGCTGGACGAATTCATTGGCGCGCGCCTCCACGTCCTCGGCTTGCACCACGATTGGAGGCTGAGTGTCGGTTGGCTGAGCCAACGCTGACGCGCCACACAATCCTGCAAGCACCGCCGCAGCAGCCAAAGCCTCCGCACGCATGATGAACCCCGCTCCAACGCCCTTGTAGTCACCGTTTCACGCGTTCGTGCCGGAGGTAAGCTCAGAGATCGAATCTCGCGATGTTGTGAACGGCTACCGACACACGTTAGAGAGGTGAGCCATGAAAACGCGACCACTCGAACCACGCGACCGCCACATCTGGGCGACCATGCGCGCCGAGCTTTGGCCAGACGAAGACAGCGATCTCTTGGGCCACGAGACGCTGTTGCACTTCTCGGGCAGCCCGCTAGCCGCGGCGGTGTTCATCTGTGAGGACCTCGATGGCGCGCCGTGCGGCTTCCTTGAGCTCAGCCTGCGTGCATACGCCGAGGGTTGCACTTCAAATCCGGTTCCTTTCATCGAAGGCTGGTATGTGCGGCCGGCCGCCCGCCACAAGGGCGCGGGGCGCGCGCTCGTCTCCGCCGCGGAGAACTGGGCCTTGCTGCGGAACTTTACAGAGATCGCCTCGGACACCGAGATCAGCAATGCGCAGAGCCAAGGCGCGCACGCAGCACTCGGCTACGAGGAAGTTGAACGTCTGGTGACCTTCCGGAAATCGCTTCGCGTTTGACCACGCTCTGGTCCTGAGCGGATGCCGCTTGCCCGGGCGCGCTTGGCCTTCCATACAGTTCTGCACGGAGACGCGGGATCACCGCGCGCGGGAGGATATAACGTGACCGATGCGGCCGCGCCGGCCTTTCAAGGCTACGGCACTAAGAACTATCGCGCCTACGTCCTCGGCGCGCTCCTCGTCGTCTACACATTCAACTTCATCGACCGCGTCGTCATCGGCATCATCCAGGAGCCGATCAAAGAAGAGTTCGGGCTGACGGATTTTCAGCTTGGCCTGTTGGGCGGCCCGGCCTTCGCCATTCTCTACACCCTGCTCGGCATTCCGATCGCGCGCCTGGCCGAGCGCACCAACCGCATCACTGTGCTGAGCATCTGTGTTGGGTTGTGGAGCCTGATGACTGCGGCATGCGGCTTTGCCGTGAACTACGCGACGCTGTTTGCAGCGCGAGTCGGCGTTTCAATCGGTGAAGCCGGCTGCACGCCGCCCGCCAACTCCGTGATCTCCGATTACTTCCCCGCAGAGCGCCGCGCGTCGGCGCTTTCCATCTATGCGCTCGGCATCCCGATCGGCTCAATGCTTGCCGCTGTCGGCGGCGGCTGGATTGCAACTGAAGTGGGCTGGCGCGAAGCCTTCATTTGGCTGGGCGTGCCGGGCGTTCTGCTCGCGGTGATCGTCAAGCTCACGGTGAAAGAGCCGCCGCGCAGCGCGCCAAAAACCGATACGCCGAGCTTCTTCTCGGCGGTGGCGGCGCTGGTGAAGAAGCCTACGTTCTGGCACGTCGCGTTTGGCTCGGCCTTGGCAAGCTTCGTCGGCTATGGCGTTGGCCAGTACCTGACCAGCTTCATGATCCGCACGCACAATTTCTCGCTATTCAATGCCGCGGTGATCATTGGCGTTGTGCTCGGCCTCTGCGCGGCGATTGGCACCTTCTCAAGCGGCTATCTGGCGGACCGCATCTCAAAGCGGCACCCGAACGCGCTCTCATGGCTGCCAGCGCTGGGCTTCGTCATCGCGACACCGCTCTATCTGCTCGCGTTCGTGCTGCCGAACTTCTGGATGGCGATGCCGGCTTTGATGGTCGCGGCGATCACCCACTATTTCTACCTTGGCCCGATGTACGCGGTGACACAGGGCGTGGTCGCGCCGCGCATGCGCGCAACTGCTGTCGCAGTGTTGCTCTTCGTCGTGAACCTACTCGGTTACGGCCTCGGGCCCCCGGTGATCGGCGCGCTCAGCGACTTCCTGGCCAACGGCCAACTCGCGCCGCTCGGACTCTCCACTGAGGTGTGCGCCGACGCCGCGCAGCGCGGCAACGCGCAATGTGCCGCTGGTGTCGAGACGGGCCTGCGGTGGGCGATGATGATCGGCGTCTGCATCTATCTATGGGCAGGCATCCATTTCCTGCTATCTGCACGCACGTTGCGGCGCGACTGGGTCGCGTAAGCAGCCAACGAGGGGACGACGAACGACATGACTGACGCCGCAGCGCCAGCCTTCCAAGGCTACGGAACGAAGGCTTACCGCGCGTACGTGCTGTTCGTCCTGGTCATCATCTACACGTTCAACTTCATCGACCGCCTGCTGATTTCGATCGTGCAGGAAGCGATCAAGGAAGATTTCGGCGTCTCGAACTTCATGCTGGGCCTGCTCGGCGGCCCGGTGTTCGCGATCCTCTACACCACGCTCGGCATCCCGATCGCGCGCCTGGCTGAACGCGCCAACCGCATCACCATCGTCTCGATCGGCGCGGCGATGTGGAGCGTGATGACAGCGGCGTGCGGCTTTGCCGCAAACTTTGTGCAGCTCGCACTCTGCCGCTTGGGCGTCGGCATCGGCGAAGCCGCCTGCGTGCCGCCTTCGCAATCCGCCATCGCGGACTACTTCCCGGCCGACCGCCGCGCTTCGGCCATGGGCATCTTCTCGCTCGGCATTCCGTTCGGCACCGCGCTCGCCGCGATCGGCGGCGGCTGGCTGGTTGCGAACTTCGATTGGCGCACCGCCTTCATCATGCTCGGCGTGCCCGGCATCGCCGCGGCGCTGCTGCTGAAGCTTACCGTCAAAGAGCCACCGCGCAGCGGCGGACAGGTGAAGGCGCCGTCGTTCGGCGAGACGCTTAAGGCGCTCTCGACCAAGGCCTCGTTCTGGCACGTCGGCATGGCCGGCGCGCTGATGGCGTTTGCGGGCTATGGCTCGTCGCAATTCCTCGTGTCGCACATGGTGCGCAATTACGATCTCGGCGCGACGCTGTCGGAAGAAATCGCCAACGCCTCCTACGCGCTCGGCGCCATCGGCGGCATCGCCACTGGTCTCGGCACATTCCTTGGCGGCTTCCTCGCCGATCGCCTGGCGCCACGGCATCCGCGCGTGCTCGCATGGCTGCCGGCGCTCGGCATGCTGATCGCGGTGCCGCTCTACATTCTCTCGTTCATCCAAACCGAGTTCATGTGGGCCTTCGCGTTCCTGATGGTCGCGCCGATTTTCCACTACATGTATCTGGGCCCGATGTACGGCGTTGTGCACAGCGTCGCGCAACCGCTGCAGCGCGCCACCGCCGTCGCCGTCATCCTGCTGATGGTGAACCTGATCGGCTACGGCCTCGGCCCGCCGTTCGTCGGCCTCGCCAACGATTTCTTCGCCTCGCAGATCCTCGCCGACAACGGGCTGACGTTGGCCCAGTGCGAAGATGCCGCGAACGCCGCCATTTGCGCCACGGCGCAAGCGACGGGCCTCAAATACGCGCTCGGCTGCACCATCCTGGTGCTCGCCTGGGCGGCGGTTCACGTCCTGCTGGTCGGCCGGACCATCGTGAAAGACCGCGTGTCGTAAAATGCTCCCTCTCCCCTGTTAGGGGGAGAGGGTTGGGGTGAGGGGGCCATGCGCCGCTACAAACCATCACTCGACTCGCACGCAACAGCAATGCGCAAAGAGCCCTCACGCGCCGAACGCGCGCTCTGGAAACTGCTGCGCGACCGCCGCTTCGAAGGCTTCCAGTTCCGCCGCCAACACCAGATCGACGCCTACATCGCCGACTTCGCTTGCATCAGCGCCAAGCTCGTCATTGAGGTAGATGGCCCGTCGCACGACCTCCCCGATCAAGCCGCGCTCGATCGCACGCGAACCGCGCGGCTAACCGACCTCGGCTGGCGCATGCTCCGGCTCAAGAACGGCGATGTCCTCTCCGATGAAAGCGCCACGATTGCCGCTATTCACAGCGCGCTTCATGAAGCCCCCTCACCCTAACCCTCTCCCCCGCTTTTGCGGGGGAGAGGGAATAAGCTAAGAACCGCCCATGATTCCGCGTTATGCACGCCCCGAAATGGTGGCGATTTGGGAGCCGGAGAGCCGCTACGGCATCTGGCTGGAGATCGAAACGCTCGCCATGGAGGCGATGGCGGAACTCGGCACGATTCCGAAGAGCGCCGCCGACGAGTATCGCAAGAAGGGCAAGTTCGACGTCGCGCGCATCGATGAAATCGAGCGCGAGGTGAAGCACGACGTCATCGCGTTTCTGACCAGCGTCGCCGAACACGTTGGCCCGGAGAGCCGCTTCGCGCACCAGGGTATGACCTCGAGCGACGTGCTCGACACCTGCCTCGCCGTGCAGCTGGCGCGCGCGAGCGATTTGCTGATCGCGGGCTGCGAGCGCGTCATGGCAGCGCTGAAAAAGCGCGCCATCGAACACAAGATGACGCCGACCATCGGCCGCAGCCACGGCATCCATGCCGAGCCGACGACGTTTGGCCTAAAGATCGCCGGCCACTACGCCGAATTCGCGCGCAATCTCGAGCGCTTGAAAGCCGCGCGCGCGGAGATCGCGACATGCGCCATTTCCGGCGCCGTCGGCACGTTCGCGCAGATAGATCCGCGCGTGGAAGCCTATGTCGCCGAGAAGCTTGGCCTCACCGTCGAGCCAGTCTCAACGCAGGTGATCCCGCGCGATCGCCACGCTGCGTTCTTCGCCGCGCTCGGCGTTGTCGCCAGCGGCATCGAGCGTCTGGCGACTGAAGTGCGCCACTTGCAGCGCACGGAAGTTCTCGAAGCGGAGGAGTTCTTCGAGCCTGGCCAAAAGGGTTCGTCGGCGATGCCGCACAAGCGCAATCCGGTGCTCACAGAAAACCTCTGCGGCCTCGCGCGCCTTGTGCGGAGCGCTGTGACGCCAGCGATGGAGAATGTCGCCCTCTGGCACGAGCGCGATATCAGCCACTCCTCCGTCGAACGCGGCATCGGCCCGGACGCCACCATCCATCTCGATTTCGCGCTCCACCGCATGGCGATGGTGATGGAAAAGCTCGTCGTTTATCCGGAGAACATGGCGCGCAATCTGGCGCTGCTCGGCGGCCTGCATAATTCGCAGCGCGTGATGCTGGCGCTAACGCAAGCCGGCGTGACCCGCGAAGACGCCTACCGCCTCGTGCAAAAGAGCGCGATGCAAGTCTGGCAAAGCCCGCCGCCGCGCGCTGAAACGGCGCTGATCGACAAGCTGAAGGCGGACAAAGACGTCACCTCAAAGCTCGATGCTGCAACGCTCGAAGGCTGCTTCGACGACGCGCACCACTTCGCGCGCGTGGACGTGATCTTCAAGCGCGTCTTCGGCTAGATCAGAGCTGGTGCTCGCGCATCCGCGCCTGCACCACTGCGGCGCTGTCCCTCATGCGCTCCTGCGCGCGCTGCATCCGCACAGATTGGCGGCGCAGACGCTCGGCAGCGCCTTGTCCGCTGCGCTCACGGCTCGTCATCTCGCGATAGCGCGCGCTCTCAACGACAAACGAAGCAGCGGCTTGTTGCAGCGCCACCACTTCCTCACACGCGTCGCGCGCGGCGAGGCGGATGCTGCGGATCTCCGGCCATTCGGTCAGCGCGAGCTGATTTAGGAAGAGCCGCGGCGGTCCGTGAAAGTCACCGGCTTTGACGAAGCCAGCGGCGAACGCGATCATCACCGAAACATCGACGCTGCTTATGTCCCGGCCGCCGCTTTCGCCGCCGGCCATCGCGGGCCAGACAACGCCAGAGCGATCCATCTCGCGCGAATAAGCGCGCACGGCCCCACGCAGCAGCGCGCGGCCATCGGCCGAACAGATGTTCGCAGGCCCACGGCCTGTCGCGAAAAGGCTCAGCACTTCGGACGCTTGCGCCGCCGGCATTTGCACCGGCGCAGGCGCACACGCGCTGAGCGCCGCCACGAGGGCGAAAGCGAGGCCGCGTTTCATCGAGTTATCCCACTACCCAGGCGGAGTATTGGCGCACCGTCGTGAGGGAACCGTTCACCGGTGGAGTTAAAGGGCGTTAGCCAAGCAGAGCCATTGCCCGCGCCGCCGAATCCCTGCGAACCGGATGCCGAGGGAGACACTCATGGGCAGCGACGATTTCGTTACGGACGACGAATGGGATGAGGACGTGATGGTTGAGGTCCGCAAGTTCGGCCTCGAGCACGCCATGCTGGCCCACCTGCACAAGCGCGAGGGCGCCGCCGACTTGAACGCCGTGTTCAAAGACGCCGACCGCATCGTCAATTACGTGCTGGGCGACGTGAACCCGTAGGGGCATAGCAAAGACGCCCCGCGCAGCGATGTGCGCAGGGCGTCAAAGCAACGACAATCCGTTGGAAAAGCTTAGTTGCCGGCCGCTACCGAGGCGCGGGCTTCGGCTAGGCACTCGTCCATCTTGGCCCGGATCTGGTGATCCGAGAGTTGGACGGCGTGCTGGTCGAGGTCACCCCGGATCTTCCGGAACAGGTCTTCCGTGCCGGCTTCCTCCAGGTCCGCGACCACGACCGACTTGGCGTAATCGGCTGCCGCGTCGCCCTCGAGGCCCATCAGGCCGGCCGCCCACAGGCCGACCAGCTTGGCCCGGCGCGCCTGCGCCTTGAACTCAAGGTCTTGTTCCAATTGGAATTTTGTCTCTTGGCCGCGCTTGCGGTCGTCAAATTGGCTCATGGGCCTTCTGGTCTCCTCTGTCCGTTCCTTGAATAGGGACAGCACACGTTTCGATCAACCGCAGACGGGAGGCAGTTCTACGGTAGTGGCCGATTGTTACGCCCTGCCCGGCGCCCTAAGTTCTTGTTCACTTGTGTTGCGGCGATTCCGTGAGCGCTTTGAGCCAGTTAGCGCCGGTCGCCGCCCCTCAAGGAGGGAGCTGCTCCATGTCGCGTCGCAAGAAGATTTATGAAGGCAAGGCCAAGATCCTGTTCGAAGGACCTGAGCCGGGCACGATCATCCAGTACTTCAAGGACGACGCCACTGCGTTCAACGCGCAGAAGAAGGCGATCCTCGAAGGCAAGGGCGTGATCAACAACCAGATCAGCGGGTTCATCATGACGAACCTGAACGCGATCGGCGTGCCCACCCACTACATCAAGACGATGAACATGCGCGAACAGCTCGTGCGTGAAGTCGAGATCATCCCGCTCGAAGTCGTGTGCCGCAACGTGGCCGCCGGCTCGCTGTCGACGCGTCTCGGCATCGAAGAAGGCACGCCGCTGCCGCGCTCTATCATCGAGTTCTACTACAAGAAGGATGAGCTCGGCGATCCGATGGTCGCCGAAGAGCACATCACCGCGTTCAATTGGGCCTCGACCCAAGAGATCGACGACATCATGGCGCTGACGCTGCGCATCAACGACTATTTGTTCGGTATGTTCGGCGCTGTCGGCATCAAGCTCGTCGACTTCAAACTCGAATTCGGCCGCCTCTATGAAGGCGACATGGTCCGCACCGTTGTGGCTGACGAAATCAGCCCCGACAGCGCCCGCCTCTGGGACGTGCAGACCAACGAGAAGATGGACAAAGACCGCTTCCGCCGCGACCTCGGCAACGTCACCGAGGCGTACGTGGAAGTGGCGCGCCGCTTGGGCATCGTCAAACAGACGGGCACCGGCGGCGATGTCGTGCATTGAGTGAGTTAAACGAGCCGGCTTCGCCCGTGTGTTACGCGGGCGAGCTTGGCGGAGGGGGAAAATCGATGAAGGCGATCGTCACCGTGGGTCTGAAGCCCGGCGTTCTCGACGTGCAGGGCAAAGCGGTGGCTGGTGCGCTGAAGGATCTCGGCTTCGGCGGCGTGCAAGACGCGCGCGTCGGTAAGCGCATCGAGATCCAGCTCGACGGCAACCTCGATCCAGCTACTGCCGAAGCGCAAGTGCGCGAGATGTGCGAAAAACTCCTCGCCAACACAGTGATCGAAAGCTACCGCGTCGAAATCGGCGGCTAGCGTCGGTAGAGGACCTTAGCCCGAAGGGGTCAATAGCCTTCTCAGCATGGAGATAAGGCTGCCCAGAAGGCCGGCCTTCTTCTCGCCGATCTCGATCTTGACGCCCGTGGTGCCGACGCCACTCGCGTTCACCTGCCAGCCAATTCCTTGGCCCGAGTTGTTGATCACAAGTCGGGCCGGGCTCATGCGCTTCATAGAACTATCCCCTGGTGGAAATGCGCATTCCAACGCCGCCACCGGGTCCGGCGGAAATACGAACGCCAGTACCGCCGTTGGGTCCAGCCGAAATACGCAACCCGACGGCAGATTGTCCGGGCTTCGCCTGAACGCTCAGATCGACGCCAACGCCGCCGTCAACGCTCACGTCCAACCCAACACCACCATCGGCCACAACATCCATTCCGATTACGGAATTATCGTCACTGTTCGCGGTCATCCTGAAGTCTCCTGCTTGACGATCACTCTGATCTCGTAGGTAGCGTGTGGTGATTCTATGAACAAAAAGGGGCAGCGGCACGCTCTGCTCTTGCAGCGCCGCGTGCTAATTACACAGCCCCACCTTGCGGTGCGTCCGAGGCATGACTCCAACGCACGAGTCGTTAGCGCTGTGACGCTCTTCAACGAATAGCCGCCTTGTTTGCCGCAAGGGCACGGCGCTACGCTTCCTCAAAACATAAGAGGAAACGCCCATGCTGACGTGGGGCGACGACTACCCTATCCATCAAACGCCGGAGCCGATCGCCTTCTCCGGCAGCGATCGCAATTTCTACGATCGCTATTTCTTCAACGGCTACAGCGCCGATGGCTCCGTGTTCTTCGCCGCGGCGCTTGGCGTCTATCCGCATCTCGATGTGATCGACGCCGCGTTCTGCGTTGTCGCCGATGGCAAACAACACAACGTCCGCGCCTCGCGGCGGCTGAACAGCGAGCGCATGAAGCTCAATGTTGGCCCGATCGAAGTGCGCGTGATCGAACCGTTGCAAAAGCTCGGCGTCCGCGTCAGCGACAATGATGGCGGCGTTCGCGCCGATCTGGTGTTCGACGCGCGCCACCGCCCGATCGAAGAGCCGCGCTTCACCCGCCGCAACGGCGCGCGCATGTTCATGGACTATACGCGCATGACGCAGAACGGCGCGTGGTCGGGCGATCTCAGCATTGGCGGCGAGAAGCTCAACGTCGCCGGCGCGTTCGGCACACGCGATCGGTCCTGGGGCATCCGGCCGGTCGGCGCGCCGGATTCACAGCCTGGGCCGGCCGCGTTTCAATTCTTCTGGCTATGGGCGCCGTTCAACTTCGAACACCACGCCGTCTTCTGCCACACCAACGACGACGAAACCGGCAAGCCCTGGAACCGCCGCGCCGTGATCGATCAGATCGGCGCCGCACGCACCGAGTACGAACACCCAGTATTTGATCTGCAGTATCGCAGCGGCTCACGCCGCCTCGAACGCGCCAACGTGGCTCTCGGCGACAGTGCATCGCTCAGCATCGAGCCAACCGGGCAGCACTTCTACATGAGCGGCCTCGGCTACACGCATCCGACTTGGGGCCACGGCCGCGATCACGGCGAGTTCGAAACCGCGTGCGATGTCATCGATGCGAGCATCGACGATAGCGCGCCCGGCCAACTCCACATCCAAGCCCTCGCCCGCGCCACGCTTCGCACCGGCGGCGCCCAGCACAAAGGCGCGGGCGTGCTCGAACAATTCCTGATCGGGCCACACGCGCCGAGCGGCTTCATATCCATCTTGGATGGCGCGCCATGAGCGTGCCCTCGCATCCCGATCGCTTCACGCCGGAATGGCTGGAAACTGTCCTCGGCGCACCGCGCGGCGCGCTCAACAGCTTCAGCGCCAAGCCCGTCGGCACCGGCCAGATGAGCCTGAGTTTCCGAGTCTCGCTCGACTGGAAAAACAACGAAGGCCCAAGCTCCCTCATCGCCAAATGCCCGTCTCTCGATGCGAGCACGCGTGCGATCGCGGGCGCATTGCGCGCCTACGCGCTTGAGCTTGGCTGGTATCGCGAACTCGCTGGCGAGATCGGCGTCGCCTGCCCGCGCTGCCTGCACTTGGAAAGCAACGACGACGAGACCGATTTCGTCCTGCTGCTTCAAGATCTCGCCCCAGCGCGTCAGGGCGATCAACTCGCAGGCGCCAGCGTCGCTCAGATCGAAGCGGCAGTCGTACAAGCCGCCGCACTGCACGCGCCCTATTGGGGCAAGCAGCAGCTTCATGAGATCGCTTGGCTACAGCCCTCGCCAACAACCAGCGCCATGATCCGCCAGATGACGCCGGTGCTCTACACGCAGTTCCGCGCCCGCTACGCCGAACGCTTCGCGCCGGAAGTGCTCGAACTCTGCGACGCCTTCATGTCCAAGGTCGACGCCTATTTCGACGTACACCCCGCCGCGCTTACGGTTCAGCACCGCGATTTCCGCATCGACAATATTCTGTTCGCCCCTGACGGCGGCTCGCATGTCGTCGATTGGCAAACACTCGGCCCTGGCGCCGGCGCAAGCGACATCGCTTACCTGCTTGGCACCAGCATCGCTGACGCTGACGTGCGCGCGAAGGAAGAGGAGCGGCTCGTTCGTTTCTACGCCGATCAACTCCGCGCACGCGGCGCAGCAATTGATGCAGAGGCGATCTGGCGCGAATATCGCTTCTACGCTTTCGCCGGCGTGCTGATGGCGATCATCGCCTCCACCAATGTCGAGCGCACCGAACGCGGCGACGAAATGTTCGCGGTGATGACTGAACGTCCGGCCCGCCAAGCGCTGCATCTAAACAGCTTGTCGCTGCTCTGATTAGCGCTCGAAATTCAGCTGCAGGCGCATTATGTTGGTTGCGATGAAGCAGTACTGGTTCAAGCCAAAACGCTACGGCCTCGGCGCCGCGCCGTCATCCTGGCAAGGCTGGGCGCTGACGGCGGTCTACGTCGCAATCGTCACCGCGCTGGGCATCTGGTTCAGCGCCGAGGAAGGCCAAGTCGCCTCGCGCGCGCCGGCTTTCATTGTCATCACGCTAGCGCTGACGGTGATCTTCGTCGGCATCGCCTGGCGCACCACCGAGGGCGGCTGGCGCTGGCGCTGGGGCGATAAGGACTAACCATCCATCGCGCGCCAAGGCGCGCTGATCGCTTGCCGCTTTGCTCCAACGCCGCAACGTTGCGCACTCAGCGTGATGCGCTGGGCATTCAAACAATTCGCAGCGACGCTGGTCGCCTTTATTGCCATTGGCGCATCTGCGCGCGCTGACGATGACGTCCCGCCGCGCCCCGCCGTAGAAATTTCAGCACAGTCCTTCCGCGTGCCGGGGCCAGACGGCGGCCAAATGCGCGACGTGTTCGTCTGGCGGCCCGCCAACGCGGAGGGCGTACTTCCGGTGCTCTACATGACGGATGGCTTCACCGGCCTCCGCCTCGTCGCCCACCAGATCGCGCCTTACATCGCCACGGGCGAAGCGCCGCCAATCATGATCGTCGCCACCGCCGCGCATCCATACGAGCGCTCGCGCGAATACGCGCCGCCCTATCGCGAGCGCCACACCTACTTCACCAATCACCGCGATTGGTTCGTCAACGTCATCGTGCCGTGGGCGGAGGCGACGCAGCAAGCCTCGCGCGAGCGCATACAGCGCGCTGTCGGCGGCTATTCCAATGGCGGCGACTTCGCCGTCGCCATGGCGGCGTTCCGGCCGGACCTGTTCGGCCTCGTGCTTGTGCACGCGCCGGCCAATCCGCGCGACGAATGGGTGCTGCCATCGGCGGCGACGCAGCGTTGGCTGGTCACCGGCGGCACGCGCGACTTTGACGGCGAGGTCGCGCGCGAACTTGAGCGGCAGCTCGCGCCAACAGGCGCGTTCCGCCGCGTGTGCATCGGCCCATGGGATCATACCGCACGCCCCTGGCGTCAGCTCTCACGCGGCTCGGTGATGTGGCTGTTTGGAAATACGGAAGCCGCCGCGCTCATGGCCTCTGAACGCGAGGCGCAATACTGCGAAGACATCACGTCCTAGGCGATAGCAACGGCTACCCGCCTGGGTCTTGCGGCCCCGTCATCGAAACGACGGCGATCAGGACCACACACAAAACCCCGATCGCTACAGAAAGCAGCTGGATCGGCATCATGGCTAAGACATGGGAAGCGCCCTGGCTTTACGCCAGGGCGCCCCACACATTTTCGTTCAGTAATTCGGCTTATTGCGCAGGTCTGGCTTCAGCAGCCAGCGGACGCGCCAGCAATTCCGAAATCGACAGCCCCACTTCGTTGTGGCCGCCGAACGCGGTGCCGGTTTGGCCGTCGGCAACGCGTTGCCCGTAGGCCGTGTAAGCCTCAGCCGGCAGCGCCACGTAGCCAACGCGCGGCGCGAGCGTCGCGGCGTTCTGGATGAAATAATCCACGAAGCGGCGAACCTGCGGACGGCGCAGCGCTTCGGCGTTCACGTAGATGAACATCGGACGCGACAGCGGATAAGCGCCCGAAGCGATCGTCTCAGGCGACGGCGCAACGCCGTTGATCTGCAGCGCCTTCACGCGTTCGCGGTTCTGTTCGTAGTAGGCGTAACCGAAATAGCCCATGGCGCCCGGATTGCCGGCGACGCCTTGGACGACAACGTTATCATCTTCGCTCGGCGTGTAATCGGTACGCGAAGCGCCGCCATCGCCATTCACGGCTTCAGTGAAGTAATCGAACGTGCCCGAGGCGGTGCCGGGGCCAAAGAGTTGCAGGGCAACGTTCGGGCCTTGCGGCGAGACTTGGCGCCATTGCGTCACGGTGCGCTCAGCCGCCGGCGCCCAGGCGCGGCTCAGTTGCTCCATCGTTATGTTGGTGAGCGGGTTCGACGGGTGCACGACGACGCTGATGCCGTCGAACGCGATCGGGATTTCGATGTATTGAATGTTGGCGGCAGCGCAGGTCGCGATTTCTTCCGCCGAGATCGGACGCGACGCGTTCGAGATTTGCGTTTCGCCCCGGCAGAACTTGCCGAAGCCGCCGCCGGTGCCGCTTTCGCCGACGGTCACGCGCGCGGCGCCGGTCTGCGAATTGGTGAAGGCTTCCGCCGCCGCTTCAGCGAGCGGGAAAACGGTTGAAGAGCCATCGATGGCGATTTGCTCTGAGCTGGTGCCGCCGGCTGGCGCGCCGCCGCCATCGCCGCATGCGGCAAGCGCCGCGATCGCTACAGCGGCGACAGCGCCGCGCAGTGTAATCGAGTTCATCGTCATCACCTTCTGCTGCTTCGTATGTCGCGCTTCTGGCAGCGCCACATGACACTTTTGTTGCGCGAGGCGCGGTTATTCGCCGCCACCCCCGCCACCATCGCCGCCGCCGTCGGAACCGCCATCGCTGGTTCCATGATCCGCGTCGCGGCCCCCGCCGTCGCCAAGCATGATTGGACCGCCACCGTCACTACCGCCCTCGGACTCGCGTTTGTTGCGCTCCAGCATCGGCTGGTTCATGCGCCAGAGCGCGAACGTCAAAACCGCGGTGATGGCGACGCTTCCGATCGCCGCGATGATCCAAATCGGCATGGGCGCTCCCTTAGCACCGAACCCCGCAATCGGCGAAATCCCGCCCAGCGCGGCGCAGGGCCGCATAAATGCCGTGGCAGGACTGCCCCCAAGGCCGCCCGGCCGCCCTTTAATTCCGCCGCGACGCAGCTTATTGAAAGGCCCATGAAATCCGCAGTGATCGTGTTCCCGGGGTCGAATTGCGACCGTGACGCCGCACGCGCCCTAGAGCGCCTCACCGGCAAGCCCGCCTCCATGGTCTGGCACAAGGACACAGCGTTGCCGGAAGGCCTCGATCTGGTGGTGCTCCCCGGCGGCTTCTCCTACGGCGACTACCTGCGCTCCGGCGCGATGGCGGCGAAAAGCCCGATCGTGCGTGAAGTCATCGCCCACGCCGAGCGCGGCGGGTTGGTGCTCGGCATCTGCAACGGCTTCCAGGTGCTGACCGAAACACGACTCCTGCCCGGCGCGCTCGCACGCAATGCCGGCTTGAAGTTTGCCTGCAAGGAAGTTCCGCTGGCCATCGCCAACGCCAACACCTCCTTCACCAGCGCCTATCGCGACACGCGCGAAACCGAGATCCCGATCGCGCACGGCGACGGACGCTTCGTCGCTGACGAAGACACGCTGAACCGCATCGAAGGCGAAGGCCGCGTCGTGTTCCGCTATCTCGACAATCCGAACGGCTCAGCCCGCGACATCGCCGGCCTCATCAACGATCGCGGCAACGTCATGGGCATGATGCCCCACCCAGAGCGCGCATCTGATCCCGTGCTCGGGCGCACGGGGGGCGCGGCTGTGTTCAAGAGCCTCATGGAAGCGGCATGAGCGTGAAAAAGCCGGCAGCCACGGGCTTCGACGCCGAAGTCGATTCCGCGCGCAAGCGCCTCGAAGCCGCGCTCGACGAAGAGACCGGCTTTGACGATCTCGCCGCACTGCAAGCGCTGGCGCCAATCCTCGAGGAAAAGATCTCGTCGCGCCGCTTGGCCTTCACATTGGGCGACGACGACGACGACGAAACCCAGATCGTCGTGCTGCACGTCCAGACCGATGAAGAGCTCGGCTTCATCTTCGCGGAAGACGGCGAGTACGTGTTCGAGTCCAATCTCGAAGCCTACTTCGACGACTTCGTTGACGATGACCCAGAACGGTTCGTGGAGCGCCTCTACGAGACGCTCCGCGCGGACCTTGCGAAGTACGAAGTCGAAAATAAGGGCTGAGTGAGCGGCGGCGCGTTTGGGCGGGGGAGTGTGCGCCGCCGCTCTCAGCCCCGCGCCTTAGTCCGGGTTACGGCTGGCGGAGGCGCGGGCTGAACCATTGCCTTCAGCTTCGGCGGAGACACCACCACTCGAGGCGCTCGCAGAACCCGCCGCATTCGCGGCGCCATCAACCGAAGCGTTCGGCACGGAGCTGCGCGCACGGTCGACCGTGTTGCGCGCCGTGCTGCGGGCGCGGTTGGCGGCTTGGCGGCCAGTGCTGGTCACCCGATCAGCGGCGGGGCCTGGATCGATCGTGGCGTTCGCTGCGCCATCGACAGCGCCGTTGCCTTCAGCCGAGAGCGGGCCAGCATTGAGCGCGCCTTCGGTCGCGCCAGAACCGGCGACATCCACGCTACGCGCTTGCGTCGCTTGATCTTCGACCTGACGCGCGGCGCGGCGTGCTTCACGAGCGGCTTGGCGCGCTTGGCGTTCGGCGCGCTGCGTTGCGGCGTCCACCGTGCTGGTGTCGACGCCAAGATTGCCGGCGCCCGACGCCGTTCCGCCGATCGAACCGGTGGTGTTGCCAATGGCGCCGCCGACATTGCCGCCCAAACCACCGGCGCCGCCGATGAGTTGCGCGGACGCAGGCGCGATCGAGAGCATCGCAACCAGAGCGGTCGAAGCGATCAAGAGTTTCGTGTTCATTGTAGTCTCCTCAGGGTGCGCCCGGCTCAAATGCCGGCTTCGAGGAGAGAACGAACGGCCTTCGCCGTTTCTTCCAAAAAATTCTCAGGGACCTGAAATTAGGCCGTAACCATAAACATCGTCGCGCCCGCGCGCGCCGAGATCACGCGCTTGCGTACGCGCTGCAGCTATCGCGTTCTGTGCTGACGTTGGGCTTGGCGCAGGCAAGTTCGCCGCCAACCGCGCAGCCACCAAAGGCGCCGCATATGAAGTGCCACGCACACGCCCCTGCACGCCCAACGCAGCAAAATCGACCTGTGCGCCGCGCCCCGCTTCAATAAGCACACGATCGCGCGCGTCCACTGCGGTCACGCCGACAACGCCCTCGTACGCCGCCGGAAACAACGGCGCCGCCGCAGGCCCGTCATTGCCAACTGCCGCAACAATCAAAAAGCCCCGCGCCACCAAGCGCGCGACAACAGCCTCAACCACACGGTTGCGTGGCCCTACGAGGCTGACATTGATCACCGCAACGTTTTCGCTCGCGAGCCAACTCAACGCGCGCGCCAACGCCGAGGAGGCGCCGCCGGTTGGCGCGCCTCCATAAATGTCCGCTGCATAGATGCGCGCGCCCGGCGCTGCGCTACTGAGTAGTCCTGCTATCGCTGTACCGTGCGGCCCGGCTACCGGCGTTTCAGTGGCGAACGCACGTTGCATCGAGACGCGTACGTCGTCTCCGACACCGCTATCGATCAATCCAATGCGCGGACCACCAGCGGCGCTGCTTTGGCCAAAGCTGACAGCGCCGAGCGTTACGCCTGACTCTAGATGAAGGTGATCGAAATCGTAGACGCCTTGCGGATCGGCTTCGCGCAAGCGGCGCAGCGCCCGGCGTGTCGACATGCCGGCAGGCGCGCGCAGCGTGACCAGCGCAGCATCACCCTCAAGCGCGTCGGTGCGAACGATCTGGAACCCCAACGCCCGCGCCTGTTCAATCGACGCCGCGCTCATGCCCAGGCCGAGGATCTGGCTACGCACGATCGGCATGCCTGACGGGTCGGCCTCGAGTTCGCGGCGGTGCGTGCGCAGCAGATCGCGCACCTGCATGCGTCGCAGATCCTGTAATGGCCGCTCTACTTGCTGGCCCAGCTCATTGGCTTGGTTGACCACGTCACCCACGCCGGGAACTTCCGGGAGCGGAACGCCCAGCTGCGCCCGTGCCGCCGGGGCGGCGAAGAGCGCGAACACTAGGAACAAGAGGGCAAAAACCCGCGTCATGATCCCCTAACGTTTGACCGGCCCATCTTCATCCCTTCACTATTCGCAGATTCCTGCGGAAGAAACCGCCACCCTCAGCCGTTTGACACTCAGAGATGACGAGCGCCGCCGAGCAAACCCGCTCAGACATCGTCGCGATGCTGCCGCGCCTGCGGCGGTTCGCGCGCGCCCTTACGGGCAGCTTGGCGGATGCCGACGACATCGTCCAAATCGCTGTGGAGCGCGCGCTGATGCGTATCGATCAATTCCAACAAGGCACCCGCCTGGATAGCTGGCTCTTCAGCATCACGCGCAACGCTTGGATCGATGAAGCCCGCTCGCGCACGCGGCGCGGCAAAGTGTTCGCGCCGGCCGAGGCGGGCGAGCAAGTTGGTTACGGCGGCGAAGCCGAGGTCCACGCCAAGCTCGAAGCCGATGATGTCTGGGCCGCTATGCGCGAATTGCCGGAGGAGCAGCGCGAAGCTGTTGCGCTGGTTTGCGTTGAGGGCCTCGCATACCGCGAGGCAGCCGATGCGCTAGGCGTGCCGATCGGCACGCTCACCAGCCGGCTCGCGCGCGGCCGCGAGGCGCTACAGATTAAGTTGGGAGGCGCCAGATGAGCGTCGACGATGAAAAACTGATGGCGTTCGCCGATGGCGAACTCACCGGCGCCGAGCACGCCGAGATCGAAGCCGCGCTGGCGGAAGATGCTGGCTTGCGCGAACGACTCGAAGCGCATCGCGCCATGCGGACGCGTCTCTCGTCAGCGTTTGACGGCGCATTGACGGAGCCAGTGCCACAACACTTGCTCGACGCAGCGCAGAAGCCCCGCCAAGCGGAGGTGATCGACTTTGCGGCGCGGCGCGCGGCGAAGTGGTCCTTCCGCGAATGGGGCGCGATGGCGGCGAGCGTGGCGCTGGGCCTCGTGATCGGCGTCGGCACAATGCAGCAGCAGGCGCAGCCGATGTTCGCGACAGCGGCCGAGGGCCTCGTCGCACGCGGCGCACTCTCACAAGCACTCGATACGCAACTTGCCTCGGATGAAGCCGGCGCTGTGCGCATTGGCTTGAGCTTCCGCGATCAGGATGGCGACTACTGCCGCACCTTTGATCTCACCCAAGGCGGCGCGTCGGGTGTCGCCTGCCGCGAAGACGATGGCTGGCGTATTCCGCTCATATCGGGCGCCGCCTCGGGCGGTGAAATCCGCCAAGCCGGCGCGTCAGCCGAAGTGTTGGCCGCCGTCGACGCCATGATCGCCGGCGATCCGCTCGACGCCGAAGCCGAGCGCGCCGCGCGTGACGGCGACTGGCGCTAGGGCCGCTCTATCCGGTGCATACATCAACGTTTCCCGGCCAAGGAGCGCGCATAGAAAATGCGCGCGAGCGCAGAGCCGGGACCCATGGGCCGTTTCAAGACTATCTATCCAGAGCATCCGCACAGCCTTGGGCAAGTTGGAGCGCGCGCTTCCAAGCGCGCAATTCCTCAAACTTCTCAGGATGAAGCCACAATGCGGGCTTGGAAGCCCGCGCTCCAACTTTCCGGGGATAGATCGCAAACCAATCCTACAGCGCCGCAACTGAGTCATACTTCCCCCGTTCCGCATCACGGAGGGGCTAACAGGAATTCCAGCCCGGTTTGCGAAGCGGAATGCGATCGAAGTGAGGACTATCTGCTGACGGGGAGATGAAACCGTCAGGTCCGGGACAATGGAAAGTCTCGCTCGCCGCAAGCGGAAGGTAACGGAGTGAACAGCTCCACCCGCCCTACGCTGACGAAAAATCGATTGCGGGAACGCAGAGACGCGAGCGTCTTCTCTTCTCCCCACTACCACGCGAACGTCTCTGCGTTCCCGCCCTCCCGCCTTCGCAGCTGCGCTGCTTCGGCGTGGCAAGCCTACTTGGACCGCGCGTCTTCAGACGCGCTTGCTTGCGCTCGCCAACGTGCGGGCCTGAAGGCCCGCGGTCCAAGACGCATGTCCCGTAAAACAAAAGGCCCCCCGCGTTTCCGCGGAGGGCCAAGGCTATGGAGTTCGTCTCTAGGGTTCTATTCGATCGTGAAGCGGTCCGTTTCAGCGCGGACGTTCGCATCCTCTTCGCGCATCGCCGCCATCACGCGCTGCATGCGTGGGTCGGAGAGCGCGGCGTTGAGGCGGACCAGCGCTTGAACGCTTTCCGAAGAGGCGCCGAACATCTTGCCGAACGCTTCGAACGGGCTTTCGGCAACCGGATAGAAGCGCAGCTGCACGCGAGCATCTTCGGCAATGCCGGCCAGCGCACGAGCGCGCGCCACCGCCACCGAGAAGCCGCCGAGGTGATCGACCAGCCCGCGCTCAAGCGCTTGCTGACCAGTCCACACACGGCCTTGCGCCACCGCACGCACCTGCTCCGGCGTCATCTCGCGGCCCTCGGCCACGAGGCCGATGAAGCCTTGATAGGCGCGGTCGATGAAGGCGGAGAACGCGGCGCGTTCAGCTTGGTTGAAGCCGCGGTTGGTGGAGAACATTTCCACCATCGGCGAACCGACCGTGATCGTCTCGGTGTTGGTCGAGAGATAATAGTCGAACGCAGGGCCGATGATCAGCTTGCCGCCGACAACACCGATCGAGCCGGTGATGGTCGAAGGCGAAGCGACGATCTCGTCAGCGTAAGCGGAGACGTAATAGCCGCCGGACGCCGCGACATCGCCCATCGAGACGACAATGTGCTTGCCGCGTTCCTTGGCCGTGCGCAACGCCGCCAGGATTTGGTCCGAAGCAACCACCGAACCACCAGGGCTCGACACGCGGAAGACGATGGCTTCAACGTTTTCATCCTCGGAGGCATCGAGCAGCGCTTGAGCGATCAGATCACTGTTCATCGCCGACTCGTCGCTGAAGATGTCGTTCGAAGGCCGGCCCGAGACGATCGCGCCCTCGCCCTGAACCACAGCGATAACCGGGCCACGGGCGTGAACCGGCGCTTGATAGTCGGCAAACTCGACCATTTCGAAATTCTCGCCACGCCCCAAGGCAGCGCGCGCTGCTTCTTCCGGGCGGCCGATTTGATCGATCAAACCAAGCTCACGCGCGCGTTGCGCGGTGAACGGCGTCGACTCGATGGCGGCGCGCGCCGCTTGCGGGGTAATGCCCCGGTCGGCGGCGATGTTGGCCAGCATGTTGTCGTAGATGCCGTTCATCAGCGAGAGCATCGATTCACGGTGCGCCGGCGTGAAGCCGCGCTGCGTGATCGAGTTGGCCGCGGTCTTATAGTCTTCGCGCGTCTCGAACTGCGCTTGGAGGTGATAACGCTGGAGCGTCTCGCCGAAGAACGTGACTTCGGCGGAGAGGCCCATCGGTTGGAATTCGCTGGTCTCTTGCAGCCACACTTCGTCGCTGTCTGCGATCGCCATGTAGCCCGGCATGCCCATGCGCACGCCGTCGTTCTGCAGGTGCGCGACGACGAACTTGCCGGACTCACGGAACGAGGCGAGCGCGGCGCGAAGCTCTTCAGCTTGCGCGGCTTGGAGGCCTGCCGTGTTGGCGCGGATGTAAATGCCTTCAACGGCGTTGTCGGTGCGCGCGGCATCGATCTTCGCCAGCACGTCGAGCAGCGCGTTGCTGCCGCCGAACGCGGCGAACGGATTGGCCGGGCGTTGATCGGTGAGCGGCTCGCGCAGATCGAGCGCCAGAACCATGTGCGCGGGCTGCGCGGGTTGGCCGCCAAACGATGCGGCCAGCATGCCAATGAGCAGGATCGGTCCAATGAACAGGAATAGGACCAGGCCCGTCAGCACACCCGCCACGGTGATGAGAAATTGCTTCACGACAGGGAACTCCCACCCGCCGCCAATGGCGGGTTTATCGATAAATGATATGGACCGGGGTCCGAAGGCAAGCGGTTTTTTATCGAAAAATGATAAACCCACGGCTAGGGAGGACCGTTAACGCAGGCAAAACCTTGCTGCGACGCAACTTTTCCCCAGCCCAGACCTAGCGCATGATCCGCAGCGGAGGGCTGGCTGGAAATGGCCTCAACACGCGGCAGACCCACATTCGCCACGGACGAGTGGATGTTCGAGCAACAGCTTCGGGCAGAGGCTGAGGCCGCCGGATGGCGCAGGCTGCGCGACGAATTCGCGGTCCCACAGGCGCTGCCGCCTCCCGCCGCAGTCGCCGACGCCCCGCCACAGGTCGACCATCACCGCACAGGGAGCACCATCCTCAAGGCGCTGGTGCGGTTTATGCTGGCCGCGTTTGCGGGCTACCTGGCTTGGCTGGCGGGCGTGGACGCCCGTTTGGGCGAGGTCGACGTCTGGATCGCCACCGGCTCCACCTTCGCCGTCACCCTGGCGCTGACGATGTTCGGCGCCGCCCGCGGCTTCGTCCACGCGGCAGCCGAGACCGTGCGCTGGATGCTGCTGATTGGGATCGGCTTTGGCGCGACCTGGCTGGCCTTCAACTGGCCCGGCTAGCCCGCCGTTTTCGGGAAAAACGGCCTCGTAAGTGGTCGGAGTAGCAAGATTCGAACTTACGACCCCCACGTCCCGAACGTGGTGCTCTACCAGGCTGAGCTATACTCCGACGCTTACGCGAGGCGGGCCTTTTACACCGTTTTACGGGACGCGCAACGCACCCCGCCAGCGGCGCTAAAGCGCTGCCTTGGCCTCGGCAAAAGCCGCCACCGCCCGCTCGACTTCCTCGCGCGTGTGGGCGGCCGACATCTGCGTACGTATGCGCGCCTTGCCCTTCGGCACCACCGGATACGAGAACGCGATCACGTAGACGCCGCGCTTCAGAAGCTCTTCGGCCAGCGCGACCGCAGGCTTCGCGTCGTAGAGCATCACCGGGATGATCGGGTGCTCACCGGGCAGCAGATCGAAGCCCGCCGCTTCGAGCCCATTGCGGAAAAGCTCCATGTTGGATTTGAGCTGCTTGCGCAGATCGTCGCCCTTGGCGGCCAGTTCAACCGCCTTGCGCGCAGCCGCCACGATCGGCGGCGGCACGGTGTTGGAGAAGAGATACGGTCGCGAGCGCTGGCGCAGCAGCTCAACAATCGCGCGCTTGCCGCTGGTGAAACCGCCGCTCGCGCCGCCGAGGGCCTTGCCGAGCGTGCTGGTGAGAATGTCGATGCGGTCGATGCAGTTGCGATATTCAGCCGTGCCGCGCCCGCCCGGACCGACAATGCCGGTCGAGTGCGAGTCATCGACATGGACGAGCGCGTTGTAGCGCTCCGCCAGATCGCAAATCTGATCGAGCGAGGCGATGACGCCGTCCATCGAGAAGACGCCATCGGTCGAGATCAACTTGAAGCGCGCACCAGCGGCATCGGCAGCCTTCAGCTGCGCTTGGAGGTCGGCCATGTCGTTATTCTTGTAGCGATAGCGCTGCGCTTTGCAGAGCCGCACGCCATCGATGATCGAGGCGTGGTTCAACTCGTCAGAGATGATCGCGTCTTCGGCGCCGAGCAGCACTTCGAACAAGCCTCCGTTGGCATCGAAGCATGACGGATAGAGGATCGTGTCCTCCATCTGCAGCCACTTGGAGAGATCGTCTTCCAGCTGCTTGTGCACCGTCTGCGTGCCGCAGATGAAGCGCACCGAGGCCATGCCGTAGCCCCACTGATCCAAGCCCTCGTGCGCAGCGGCTTTGATCCGCGCATCTTGCGCCAGGCCCAGATAATTGTTGGCGCACATATTGATGACGGACTTGCCGCCAGTGACGCCAATCTCCGCGCCCTGCGGCGTCGCGATTACGCGCTCTTCCTTGTAGAAGCCCGCCTCACGAATGCCGGCGATCTCGCGTTCAATGTGCTTCTGAAATTCGCCGTACATGGATCAGGCGCTTTCCCAGTTCAGAACGATCTTGCCGGACTTGCCTTCCAGCATCATCTCAAAGCCCTCTTCGAACTTATGATACGGCAGGCGGTGCGTGATGATCGGCGAGAGATCGAGGCCAGATTGGATCATCACGGACATCTTGTACCAGGTCTCGAAAATCTCGCGGCCGTAGATGCCCTTGATGGTCAGCATGTTGAAGACGACCTTGTTCCAGTCGATCTTCATGTCACCCGAGGGAATGCCAAGCATCGAGATTTTGCCGCCGTGGGCCATGTTGTCGATCATGTCCGACAGCGCGTTCGGCGCGCCTGACATTTCGAGGCCGACATCGAAGCCCTCGGTCATGCCGAGTTCCTTTTGCACGTCGCCCAACGTCTCCTTCGAAACGTTGACCGTGCGCGTGGCGCCAAGCTTCTTGGCCAGCGCCAAGCGATAATCGTTGATGTCGGTGATCACGACATGGCGCGCACCGACGTGCTTGGCGATCGCCGCGGCCATTGCGCCGATGGGGCCGGCGCCAGTAATCAGCACGTCTTCTCCGACCATGTCCCATTGCAGCGCCGTGTGCGTGGCGTTGCCGTAGGGATCGAAGATCGAGGCGATGTCGAGATCGATGCCGTCATGGTGATGCCAGACGTTGGCGTTCGGAATCACGATGTATTCGGCAAAGCAGCCCGGGCGATTGACGCCGACGCCGCTCGTGTACGGGCAGAGGTGGCGGCGGCCGGCCATGCAATTGCGGCAGCGGCCGCAGACGATGTGGCCTTCGCCGGAGACGATCATGCCCGGCTTGTAGTCGTTGACGTTGTCGCCAACCTCGACGATCTCGCCGACGAACTCGTGGCCCACGACCATCGGCACGGGAATAGTTCGCTGCGCCCACTCATCCCATTTGTAGATGTGAATGTCGGTGCCGCAGATCGCGGTGCGCTTCACACGGATCTTCACATCGTTCGGCCCGGCTTCAGGCTCGGCCACGTCTTCCAGCCAAAGCCCACGTTTGGCCTCGCGTTTGACCAGCGCTTTCAACGGCCTCTCCTTCGATGTGGGTCAAGCGCGGTCTTAACCTCGCGCTTAAATCCAAGTGTTTGGAAATCAGTCCATTATCTCCTACCTAGCTGAACGACAATCGCCTAACGTCAAGCACCCTTCATGCTTTCAGTCCTCGACCTCTTCCGCATTGGCATCGGCCCTTCTAGCTCGCACACGCTCGGGCCGATCCGTATTGGAAAACGCTTCCTGGAAGACCTCAAGACGCATGTGGGTTTGGACGCGGTGGCGAAGGTCATCGTGGAACTGCAGGGCTCGCTTGCGCTGACGGGTAAGGGACACGCGACGCCGAAGGCGGTAGTGCTGGGGCTGTTCGGGCTCGATCCGGAAACGCTCGATCCAGATGTCGCAGAGGCTACGGTGGAACGCGTGGCGGCCGAGAAGCGCGTGGCGCTGCTGGGATCGCACGAGATCGCGTTCGATCCGGAAAGCGACATCGTCTTCGCCTATCACATCATCCCAGAGCTGCACCCGAACGGCATGAAGCTCAGCGCCTTTGGCGATAATGGCGTGCTGCTGTTCGAGCAGACCTATTACTCAACCGGCGGCGGCTTCATCGCGACCGAGAAACAGCTCCGGACACCGGCGCCGAAGGATCTGATCACCACCGGCCGCAAGGTTCCATTCCCGTTCGGCTCGGCGGCTGAGCTGCTTGAGCACTGCGCCCGCGAGGGCAAGACGATCGAAGAGATCATCTACGCCAACGAAGACGCCATGCGTCCGCGTGAAGAGACTGACGCGCGGCTTGATCGCATCGCGCAGGTGATGGTGGCGTGCATCGAGCGCGGGCTGCACAAAGAAGGCGTGCTGCCTGGCGCCCTACAGGTGACGCGGCGCGCACCGTCAATCTGGAAAAAGTTGAAGGATCAGCCGGGCGCGAACGAGCCGGAGCGGCTGTTCGATTGGCTCAACGTCTATGCAATGGCGGTGAACGAAGAGAACGCGGCGGGCGGCCAAGTCGTCACCGCACCCACCAACGGCGCCGCCGGCATCCTGCCCTCAATCCTTCGGCACTATTGCCTCAACAGCGAAAACCCCGTCCGCGATGCGCGCCGCTTCCTGGTCACCGCTGGCGGCATCGGATTGCTCTACAAGCAACGCGCCTCGATCTCAGGCGCCGAGATGGGCTGCCAAGGCGAAGTGGGAGTCGCCTGCTCGATGGCGGCGGCTGGACTATCGGCGGTCTGGGGCGGCTCGCCTCAGCAGGTCGCCAATGCGGCCGAGATCGGCATGGAGCACAATCTGGGCCTCACCTGCGATCCGGTCGGCGGCCTCGTGCAGATCCCTTGCATCGAGCGCAACGCTGTCGGCTCGGTTAAGGCCGTCAATGGCGCGCGGCTTTCGCTTCATTCGGATACGCCGAGCAAAGTCTCCCTGGATCAGGTCATCGAGACCATGCGCCAGACCGGGGTGGATATGTCCTCCAAGTATAAGGAAACCAGCCAGGGCGGCCTCGCGGTCAACGTGGTGGAGTGCTGAAACCCGCTTTTGACCCAAAGACTTGAGATGCGTCAGCCGGGCGCTGTTGCATCCGGATGCGGGCGCCTCTAAGTACGCGCTTCGCCGGTTTTGGGGTGTCGCCAAGCGGTAAGGCAGCGGTTTTTGGTACCGCCATTCCTAGGTTCGAATCCTAGCACCCCAGCCAGCGAACTACCGATAGGAAGTGACGTGACGAACCGCTTGTCAGCGTGTTGACCAGCGGGCCAAGAAGACGTGCGTTTCAGAACGGAGCGATGATGGCGAGGAAGAGCTATATCCCGGGTGACTTTGAACTCGTTGTGAAGCGTTCGGCCACCGGGCTTGGACTCTTTGCTGATGGCGAGATTCCGAAGAACGCCTGCATCATCGAATATACCGGCGTGCAGATTTCCAAAGAGCAGGAAGAGAAAAGCCGCTCGAAGTATCTGTTCGAAATTCACGCGCGCAAAACCATCGACGGCGCGCCGCGCTGGAACACGGCGCGCTACATCAATCACTCATGCCGTCCGAACTGCGAGCCGAACATTCACAAGGGCCGCGTGTTCATTCACGCCAAGCGCAAGATCAAGCCGGGCGAAGAGCTGAACTACGATTACGGCAAGAACTATTTCAACGAGTACCTGAAAGACATTTGCGCCTGCCCGAAGTGCGAAGAGAAACGCGCCGCGGCGAAGAAGGCGACCGCCAAGACCGCCGCGCGCAAACGTGCTGCGACGAAGGTGAAGAAGACGAGCGCTAAGAAGACGTCTTCCAAGAAAGCCGTTTAGAGCGTCTTCACGTCGGCGCCTTTGGCTTTGCCGATGATGACGACTTGGCTGAGGCCGATGAAGAGGCCGTGCTCAACCACGCCTGCGATGTCTTTCAACGCCGCGCCGAGCTTTGCCGCATCGGGAATGCGCTTGGTGTGGGCATCAAGAATGTAGTTGCCCCCATCGGTGATCACCGGCTCGTTGGCTTTGCCAGTGATGCGCAAGACAACTTCGTCGCCGGCGCAGCCGGTGGCGCGCAGCGCCTCCGCCACGCGCTGCTGCGTCAGCGCAAAGCCAAAGCGCGTAACTTCGACCGGCAACGGAAACGCGCCTAGCGTCTCCACCCACTTCGACTCGTCAGCGATCACCACCATCTGCTTCGACGCCGCCGCGACGATCTTCTCGCGCAGCAGCGCCCCGCCGCCGCCCTTGATCAGGCGGAACGCCGGGTCGACTTCGTCTGCGCCATCGACGTCGAGATCGAGTGAGGTGATCTGACTGATCTCTAAGAGCGGCACGCCAACTTGCTCAGCCAGATTGCGCGTGGCTTCCGAGGTCGGCACGCCTTTCACGCGCAAGCCCTGCCGCACACGCTCGCCGAGCTGTTTGACGAAACTCGCGGACGTCGACCCGGTGCCGAGACCGACGATCATGCCGTCCTTCACAAAATCGAGCGCGGCCTGCGCCGCGTTGAACTTGGCGATGTCTTCGCTCACTTTTGTTCATCCTTCTTCGCCGCTTTGGCCGCGAGCTTCCGTTCCTTGTTCTTGGTGGCCCAGCCATCGAGGTTCACTTGCCGGCCGCGGGCGACGCCGAGTGCGCCTGGCGGCACGTCCTTGGTGATGACGCTGCCCGTGCCGGTGTAGGCGCCATCGCCGATGGTGACGGGTGAGACGAGCGCGGTGTCGGAGCCGATGAACGCGTCCGCGCCAATGGTGGAGCGATACTTATCGAAGCCGTCGTAATTGCAGACGATCGTGCCGGCGCCGATATTGGCGCGCGCGCCGACATCTGCGTCGCCGATATACGCCAAGTGGCTCGCCTTCGCGCCTTCGCCGAAGTTTGAGTTTTTCACTTCAACGAAATTGCCGATCTTCACTTTGGCCGCGAGCTTCGTGCCGGGGCGGAACCGTGCGAACGGGCCGATCTCGGATTTCGGGCCGACTTCCGTGCGATCGAAGTGGCAGTAGGCGTGGATCGTCGCGCCGGCGCCGATCTTTACGCCAGTTCCGAAGAAGACGTGCGGTTCGATGATCGCGTCCGGTTCGATCACGGTGTCGTAGGAGAAGAACACGCTCGCCGGATCGATCAACGTGACGCCCGCTTCCATCGCCGCATCGCGTGCGCGCTTCTGGAACGCGGCTTCGGCATCGGCGAGCTGCGCACGTGAGTTGACGCCGAGCAGCTCCTCTTCGCGCGCTTCGACGATGCCCACCTTCATCGCAGCGGCGCGCGCCATGCCGGGAATGTCGGTGAGGTAGAATTCCTGTTGAGCGTTGTCGTTACGTAGTTCCGAAAGGAGCCTGAACAGCGTCTTCGCATCGGCCACGAGCGCGCCGGCGTTGCAGAGGTGGACGGCCAGCTCTTCCTTGTTGGCGTCGCGATGCTCGACGTTCTTCACGAACTCGCCAGCCTCATTGGTGATGATCCGGCCATAGCCGGTTGGATCGTCGGCATAGAACGCCAGCACGACCACATCCGCGCCTGCGTCGCGCGTCTCGAACATGCGCGCGAGTGTCTCTGCGCGGATGAGCGGCGTGTCGCCGAAATAGACGACGACGTCGCCATCGAAGTTCGCCAGCACGCCGGCCGCTGATTTCGCCGCGTCGCCCGTGCCGCGCGGGACTTCCTGGATCGCCGTGGAATTCTCGCCGAGCACCGAACTCACCCGCTCAGCCAACGCCGGCGCATTCGGCGGGATCACCACCACCGTGCGCGCGCAGTTCAAATCCCGCGCCAGCGCGATCGACCAATCGACCAGCGCCCGGCCGCCCATTTTATGCAGCATTTTGGGCGTCTCGGATTTCATCCGCTTGCCCTGTCCCGCCGCCAGAATAATCGCGGCCCGCGCCCGGCTCATGTGTTCCGACCTTGTACGAATCCTATGTCCGCTATAGCGGAAGCGCTCCCCAGAGGCATCCCATGAGCAGCGGCGAACTGGCCGGAACGACCATTGTTTTCGACCTCGACGGCACGCTGGTGGACACCGCGCCGGATTTGGTGCGCGCGCTGAACGAAACCATGGATCTGGAGGGGCTGCCGCGGGTCAAGTTGGAGACGGCGCGCAACCTCATCAGCCACGGCGCCCGCGTACTGATCGAGCGCGCCTCGGCGCTGCATGGCGTCACCTTCTCGGCGACGCGATTGGATCAGCTCACGAATGAGTTTGTGGCGTTCTACGCCGCCGACATCGCCCGCGAGTCGCGGCCGTTCGAGGGCGTGATCGAGTCCTTGGACACGCTAGCTAGCCTCGGCGCGAAGCTCTCTGTTTGCACCAACAAGCGCACCGCGCTTTCGGTGCAATTGCTCGATGCGCTCGATATGAGCGCGCGGTTTTCCGCCATTGTGGGCGCCGACGCTGTCACAGATCGCAAGCCGCATCCGGATCATTACCGCGCCGCCGTGGCGCGTGCGGGCGGTGAAGTGCGGCGTTCGGTGATGGTGGGAGATAGCGCGGCTGATGTTGGCTCCGCGCGCGGCGCGGGCGCGCCGGTGTGCGTTGTCAGCTTCGGATATAGCGACGTCGGCGCCGAGACTCTCGGCGCCGACGTGCTGCTCCACAGATTCTCAGAGTTGGCGCCGGCCTGCCGCCGCTTACTTGCGGCGCGCCCATAATTCCAACAGGTGACGGCGCTTACGCGACTTCCATCAAGCCGCGCCGACTAGGGGACGGGCGATCGTCGTCATCTTGGCGCTTGGTCGGAAAACCGTTGACCATGTCGCTCCGTACGTCAGTGCGCGCAGAACGCATCGCCGCAACAAAGCCTGCCTCGATAAGCTTCACTTCGACGTTGTAGCCCCGTTCGCGCCAGTATTCCTCAATGCGCATCTTCAGACGCCGTGCGCCATCCACATTGCAGAAATCGTGATCCATTCAGCTCCACCACATGTGTTGATCGGTTCCGGGTTGGGCTCAGTGGCCCGGGACCGGCGCGCGGATCTACGCTCCGCGCTTGCGTCAGCCCCCCTTCGCTTTCGCCCAGTCAAACTGACGGACAAGCGAGGCGCCGATATGGCGAGTTCGCGTCAGGAGAACAATTGCGATCACAAAGTCCTGATGCCGCAGCATGAAAACGCTGCGTCAACGGCGGCGCCGGATTACGCTTAGCCATTGGGAATAGGCCGGAAGTTGCCGCCGTTGGCTTGCCTCCGGCGCTCGCAAGACGAGTGAAGGATGGTGGGCCGCGACGATAATTGTTTGAACCCCGAATTGGCCGAATTCCGGGCCTGGGACCAGGTGTTTAGCGTGCTTCAGGACTGGAATCGAAGCTTGGTCGCCCAGGAGCCACCTAAGGACGGGCCTTGAAGGCTCAAACCCTTTTCCGGACTTTTCCGGCGTGTGGCTCTCCCGTTAGAACCGATTGTGGCGACCGATCGAGACAGCGGGGAGCCCGACCCCTCGTTGCTTCCGAAGACCTCAGACCTCGCGGCACACGCGCCGGAGGCTTACGAGAAACTGAAGGAGCTCGCCCAGCGGATCGGCAGGCAGCTGGCGCGCGAGGAGTTTCAGCGCCGCACCGACAAGCAACGGTGAACGGGTTTAAGTCGTCCTCGTCATGCTCTTACCAGTCGTCGCGCTCCGCAGCCTGCATCCAACGCAGTGTGGCGAATGCCTCGAAGTCCACGTCCAAGATGCGCTCCACGGCGCATGGCTCCAACCACCGTGTCGATGCGTCGCGTCGCCGAGGCGATGATTTCCCGCCGTTTCCCGACGTTTCCCGCGCGGAAAACTGCAACGGCTCGTCACGCCTTCGGCTTGCCGTCTCCCTTCCAGGGATCGCCTGGCAAGATTTCGATCAGTCGCGTGCGCACATTGTCGGCGGCCGCATCTATGTCCCACTCGTAGCCCGGCGCCAGGAGCGGGGCGATATCGGCGCGAAACATTGGATCGTCGAGCTTCCCGGCGAAGGTCTTCTCGAACATCGCGCGCGTCGTCGGATGACCTTCCTCGTCCATGTAACGACGAAACGCCTCGACAATGCGCGCGGGATCGGCGGCGCCGCTTTTCAGGGCGAGATGAAGGTCCAGAAGATCGCGTCCCTTCCGGCGTTGGTGCAGTGCGCGCATCTTGGTGCCGAGCAGTTCGTCCAACTCGTAGGTGAGAATTGCGCACTCGCCCTTGAACCAGGGCGAGGCTACGGCGAAGGGCTGCGTCGCCAGACCATAGACAGTGAAGTGCTCTCGTGTGTTGATCTCGACCTTCAGCCGGAGCTTGATCGGCGGCTGGCCTTCTGACTCAAAGCGATAGAAGAAGGTGACACGGCCTTCGCTTTGCTTGAAGGTCGGCTTGCCTAGCCATGGATCAAGCACCTCGTGCAGCGCGTCCATTATGGGCCCGGCGCGTGCTGCCTCCACCTGCACCAGATCGATGTCCTCAGAATAACGCGCAGCAGGCATCAAGAAGAGCTTGTAGAGGGCCGTGCCGCCGCGGAACGCGAGCGCCTTCGACAACAGCGGATGGGAGAAGATCGCGACGAGCGCGCGGCAGATGACTAGATCCTGCTCGACCTGAATGTCTTGCACCCAAGGCGCGCTTTTACGCCAAGCGGTGATGTAATCGCGCGGGATCAAACCTCAGCCTCCACGCGCTCATTGACCAAGAGCTTCCAGTCCGTGTTGCGTTCAGCTTCGACCGAGTCCGCCGACGACAGAAGTGGTGCGTAGTCGTGTGCGAGTGCTTTCACATAGTCGCGCAACGGCCCTACCCGATCGCCTGCGCCGATATGATCTAACAGATAGCCAAGACGCTGCGCCCACGGCAGCGGCGCCGTCTGCGCGGCACCGACGAGCTTGGCCGCATCGATCTGTTCCGCAAGTTCGGCAAGGACCGTGGCGACGTTTTCGAAGCCGCCGACATGATGATGATACCCCACGAGATCGATCGCCGTCGCCTCAGGCGTTGAGACGGCGATCGTACCGCGGGGCGTATTGAACATGCGCGTCGCCACGGCGGAGAGGTTGCGGCGAGAGTAAAAGGCGACGCGCACGGCGCCGCACGCAATGTTTAGACGCCGCCGCGGCAGCAGCACTTGGAAAACCTGCGGCGCGTGGTGCGCCGCGCCGTAATATTGAGCCGCCGACAAGAGGCCGGCATAATATGAGAGCCCCCGCCATTGCATAAGCGCCGGGATGAATTGGTCGCCTGGTAGGCAACCGAGCGCACGATACTCGGGGGGCACGATCAGGTAGAAGCCACGCGCCGGAGAGGCCACGAGCTTCTGCTTGGCGAGGCGGCCCAGCGCGAGCTTTGCTGCCGCCGGCGACACGCCTAATGCGTTCTGGGCCTCCGCGGACGTGAAGTGGTGGCGGCCAGAGGCTGCCAGGCCGTCCACGTAGGCACGGGCGTGCGGGGGCTGGTGGTCCGACTTCACGTACGCAAGGTATCACAAAGTGATACTTAGAGAACTTAATTTCCGGAACAATTCCAGCCAACGCTCGTAAAGTATCGAAGTATGATACTTTACAGACAATTCCCCGGAATCCATTACCTATTGTATTTGTTGTGCTTTTTTGTTCGGGCCTGACGCGCTACCGAGCCAAAAATCTGGCTTGGAGCCTCCGGCTCTTGACCAGTCCGGCTGTCGTTTCTCCGAGAAATCTCCGCCTCTGCCTATCCCCATCGTCGTGCGCGGATGACGGACCGATATTCCGATCCGAAGCTAAGGTGCTGTCCATGATTCCGAGAAGTTTCGGCGACGTCGACATCTCCGACATCCAACGGCTGATCGACAATCAGGTCGCTGAGCGCCGTACGCTTGAGTTCAAGCGTGATCTTCCGGGTGACACCAGAGACGAGCGTAAGGAATTTCTCGCCGACGTCACTTCGTTTGCGAACGCGCACGGCGGCGACATCATCTATGGATTGGCTGAAGCCCACGGCACCCCTTCAAGCGTGCATGGTCTCGAAGTGTTGGACGCCGACGCCGCGCTGCGCGGCATCGAGGATCGCATTCTGGATGGAGTGGAGCCGCGCCTACCGGGCCTCCGCATGAAGTGGATCATGGCAGCCGACGGCAAGCGCCTCCTGCTCATCAGGATCCCAGCGAGCACGATCGCTCCGCATCGGGTCATCTTCGCCAACAGTAGCAAGTTCCATGGCCGCAAGAGCAACGGCAAATACGAGATGGATACGCAGGAATTGCGTGAGGCCTTCACGGCGACAGAGGCGCTGCCGGCGCGCCTTCGAGCGCTTCACTTGGAGGCCGTGGATGCAGCCGCGCGAGACGAACTGCCGGCCGGCCTCGGCGAAGGTCCAAGAGCCATCGTGTCTGTAATGCCGATGAACTACTTTCGTGAACGGCTCGATCTCGACATCACACCAGAGAACGCGCTCGCGCCGTTCAAGCCTGGCGGGCACATAGAAGCCGTCGAAATGCTTGAAGGCGTTCTCCTGCACACCGATGGAGGCGGACGGAGTCGCATGGATTCATACGCCGTCACGCATCGGCGCGGCCGCACCGACATGGTCTGGACGATAGGCTACGTCATGGACCCAGTGCGGGACGATTCGCCGGCCGTCGTTCCCTACGCGCGGTTCAAGGAAGGACTCATCGATGGGGCCCTGTCCGGAGTCGGGTGGCTTCAACGATACGCGATCGAGGGGCCGTGGGTCGTGCTGACGACAGTCATCGGGATCAAGGACTACATTCTGTTGGTCGACAATGATCACTATTCTGAGCCTGCATGGCGAGACCAAGCGTCGCTGGGCGAAGTCATGTCGGAGCGGCTCACCCACAATGATCTCATTCCGATCTTGAAGAGCTTCTGGCGCTTGTTCGGAATGCGACCGCCGAGCAATCTCGCCGCAGCGTGAGGGGAACGGGCTGTCGCCGGCTATTTTGCCTTCATGGAGTGCGCCGCGTGCATTTGTGCGCCGAATCGCGCAAGCGAGTATCCAAGGCGACCCGATCGTTTCGAATTCGGCACGACTTCGCGCGCGGACCCGAAATGGTAGCTCGCGCCCGGCCACCTATGACATAACCGCAACGGTCATAGGTGAGTCGTGAGCGTGGATATTCTTCAGCGGTTCTTGAACCTTCAGCTGTTCTCGGTCCAAGGCGAAGACGCGCGCCTTGAAAAAATTCGCGCGGCGACGACGGCGCTCGAAACGGCGCTGCTCGCCGATGGTACGCAGTTCCTGCGCGCCCTTCTCGCTGCGGCCGATCCAAACGCGCCGATCACGACGCCGGCGCTTCAGGCGGCCGCCGGCGCGCTCGAGACCGAGTGGAATAGCTACATGAACATCTTCGCATCGCCGCCCGTTGCATTGTTTCGGGCGATGCTTGCGCAAGCGGCCTTTGGGGCGGCTGAGAAGAACGCGGGTTACGCCGCCGGCGCCACACAACTGCTGCGCAACATCGTGCCACGCCGCGATTTCGGTAGCGAAAACGAACTTTGGCGCGAATTGCTCGATGGTCTCGACGCCACGTATGAGCAGGCCGCCGCCGAAGCATGGGCCGACAATTTCCGCGGGCCGCCGGCTTCGATGCTGAAGAAGCCCGTCGAGAAGCAAGCCAAGGTCGACCGCAACAAACTTCAATTGGCCATGCTTGGCGCCGCCGGCCAACACGGGCCCGAAAGCAAACCAGGCACCAACCCAAACCCCCATTGGCCGAGCGCAAATGATGCGTGGGCTGGGGACTATGCAAGCCGCGCTGCGGCCGCGATTGGTGACGCCGTAGACGACGCCGTTGGAGTGGCCCTCCAAGGTCGCAACGCCGTCGATAAGGCCGTTTTCGAAACACTAGAACAAAGGTTGCCGAACGCGGAGGGCGTGCAGCGCCGGACCCGGCTGCTGTGGTGGAAGGAAGCCGGCTATTCTCCGGTGATCGATCGCGGCTACGATCAGATGTCGCTGCCGGTGATGGCGATCGCCGCAGCCGTCGATGTGCATCGTATGGTGCCGACGCTCTCGCCGCGTAGCGTGGAATTCTTCTTGCGTTCGGTGGTTGCCTCGCGTGCCGGCGCTTCGGCTCGCACGTCAACGGAGTGGCTCGGCGACCTCGCCGGCGCCGCCGATCGCGCCGCGGCGGCAAGCGCCTTGCCTGCGCTCGTGGAGCCGATGGATTTTCTCACCCACGGCCTCAACCGTGCGGCCGCCAATACGTCCACCACGGCCGCCGGTCTTTACGCGGAAGGCGCAGCACTGACTCTCGGCGATCTTAGCGTCATCATCTTCCGCGAACTTCAAGCATTGGCCGCTATCAACACGGCCGCCGCGTGACAACGCGCTGCACTCAACCCGACTGTTTCGCTCCCGAGGTGATGTGCAGCCTCGGCGAAGAAAACCGCGCCGACTGTTCGTTCTGGAAAGCGGCGCTCGCGGCGGCCGGCGAAACCGACGGCGCAGCGGTGACGGACATTGCGAGCGGCGCCGCCGTACCCTGGTCGGGCAATGCGCTTGGCTTGGTCGATCTTGCATTCACGAGCGGCCGCGGCGCGCCTCGGGTTGTCGCCGTGATCGGAGCGGCAGGCGCCGGTAAGACCACATTGCTCGGATCTTGGTATCTGATGCTGAGCCGCGGTGCGCTCGACGTCGCGTCGCATGCGTTCGCCGGATCGTACACGCTGTCAGGTTGGGAAAACATTGCCCACTCTCTGCGGTGGGCGAATGATGGCGGTCCGGGATTTCCGCCGCATACGCCAAGCGGCGAAGGACGAGCACCGGGCATGTTGCATCTCGCGCTGCGCAGAGGCGATCATATCATCGAGGACGTGCTGTTTGCCGATGCCCCCGGCGAATGGTTCCGCGCCTGGTCGGTCAATCGCGATGCTCCAGAAGCCGAAGGAGCACGCTGGCTCGCAACACACGCCAGCGTCATCATTCTCGCTGCGGATTGCGAGGCGCTTGCCGGTCCGGAGAAAGGCAACACTCGCATGACGTTGCAAGCCCTCGCTCAACGTATTGCCAGCGAGCGGCGCGGGCGGCCCGTGGCGCTCGCTTGGACCAAGGCCGATATTGAGGTGCCGGAGGCTGTGCGCACGTCAGTTCTCACGGCCGTGACGACACACCTTGGCGAAATTCCCGTGTTCGAAGTCAGTGTCAAAGAACATCACGCGACTGCGCCGGAGGCATCCTTCGTTCGATTGATGAATTGGTCGATCAGTGCACCGCACGCCAAGACGCAACCCGCGTTGGAGCGGATCGCAACCGACGATCCGTTCATGGTGTATGGCCATGCCTGAGTCCGCGAATACCCGCACGGTTATGGTCATCGGCGAATCCAATGCCGGCAAGACGCATTATGGCGCGCAGTTGCTGCAGCGTCTGAATTCGCAGAAAAGCGTGCTGCAGATGCGCGCCATGCCAAGCAACATGACCGCCTTCGAGGCTGCGATGCGCCGCATTCACGATGGTTTGGCTGCGGAACACACATCGGCGACTGTCTCAGCCGACAGCGAGTGGCCGATTACGGCCGCCGACGGCCAAATGCTCGACCTGATCTGGCCGGAGTACGGCGGCGAACAACTCAACGACATTTTGGTCAATCGCCAGGTTCCCGCAACATGGCGGGACCGGGCGCGCACGAGCGATGGGTGGTTGGTGTTGGCGCGCGCGAACCATCACGAGGTGGACGGCGATTTCATGTCGCGTCCGCTGTCTCAACTGAAACAGGCCCCTACCGTCCAACCACCGTACCGGCACACCAGTCAGGCTCGGCTGATCGAACTGTTGCAGATGCTGCTGTTCATGCGGGGCGCCGACGTTGTCGCTGGACGCGGTATTCCTCGCCTTGCTGTCGTGCTCTCCTGTTGGGACGAGCTCCCGGCAGACCTCATTGCGCGCGGTCCTCCTGACGTACTGCGAACGCGCATGCCAATGCTGGCGCAATTCGTCGAGTCAGTCTGGCCCGCCAACTTGCGAAGCACGCTTGGCCTGTCGGCGCTTGAACGTGCGTTGGACGACAAAGTCGTCGACGAGGATTTCCGCGACCGTGGGCCCGAGGCATTTGGCTACACTGTACTCGGCCCAAACGCTCGCACGCCGGATTTGTGTATTCCGCTTGAACACATCGCTGGTTGGCGCTGACACATGCCGATCTCCGAGGCGACATTCGGCGCCGTCGACAAGGGCCATGCGATCATTGCGGTCACGTCCGGGGCGACGAAGGTCGCGCCGCGAATTGTTGGGCGAACTGACCTACCGAATACGGTGCCCTCAGGAACCGAATGGGCGTCGTTCGAAAGCGGCTACTTCGAAGGTGACACCTACGTGCTCGCGCGCACTTGGCCGGATCCCGGCGCGCCGCGCGCGGGGATGGTGTTCACGCACGCCGTCATGGCGCCGTTCGCTGAGATCGACAATCCCGACGGTCTATTGCTGCTATCCGCGAACCTTCCACAGTCGCCCGATCGCGGCGCAGCGCTGAAAGAACGCTCCTGGCAATCGCCAGAGCATCACGCCGTATCGAAGCATGCGCACCAGCTGCTAGATGCGTTGCTTGACGAGAAGCGCCAACCGCCGATCGTTTGGCTCGGCGAAGCCGACTTGCTTCCGACGCTGACCGCGCTCTGGCGCTACCTTCCAAGCGCTGTCCGGCGTTCGGTTACATTTCGCCTGAGCTTCGGTCCCGAAGATGTCGCAGCAGCCGCACCATTGGTCGTGATGACGCCACGCCAATTGGCGCAACGCTGGAAGGGCCGAACGATCATTGATCCGACGCAACCGCCGCCGCCGGCGTCCGAGGTGGCGCGATCAATCCTTACTCCATCGTCCGCCGACGAGATCGCGGCGTACGCCAACGCATACGGCATCATCGTGCGTTCGTTGAGCGAGTTCGGATTGCTGCAGAAGAGCTGGGAAATCGGCAAGAGCGGAAGCAGCGAGTTTGGCGTGTTGCTCGCGCAACTGCGCTTTGTCATGACGCTTTCGCCCCAACGCGAACCCGGCGCGGAACAGAAGGCGGTGTTGGTCGCCGACCTCGCACGCGCCGTTGACTCCGCCAACACCACGCAAATCTCTGCGCTCCGCAACATCAATCTCGCGACATGGGGCTGCGGCGATCCGCTCTGGGCGGCTGTGCGCGCCTGGGCCACGCGGGCGGCGGCGCTCGAAACGGACGCCGCTGACGATATCGCCATCTGGCGAAATGCGACAGCAGACGGCGCTCAATCAGCATGGGCACTCGCCGTACGCGAAGGACTCGAAGAGGCTGCCAAGAGCGCAGATGGCGCATTCTGCGTCGCCTGGTGGCGACGCTGGACCGCAGCGCCAGAGCTGATCACGCCTGTTTTTGCGCTGCTCCCAACCAAGAAGAAGATGCAAGACGCTTTGGTGCTCACGGCCCCGCAGACGATAGACGAGACGTTGGCCGAGCCTGTGATGGCCGCCGCGGCGGGAAAGAAATGGTGGGCGCTACACGCCACAGTGGCGCGGCGCTCGCTCGCACTCAGCGCGGCGGTGAAGCGTCAGCTCGCTGTGGATACAGATCAGGCCTACACGGCAGGGTTCGCCATTCTCTTTGAAGGCTTGCCCGCGCGCGACCTGCTGGCGACAGCCGTCGACGTGGAGGATGCGCGACTGATCGCGATGGCTGGCGACGCCGCCGCGGCGGATCCGACTCTACTTGAGCCATTTGATCCTCGCATCGTGGCGTGGCGGCGAATTTGGGAAATCGCGATTAGGCGAAACGCAGATGCCTGGCAGGGTGTCGGCGATCAAACGGCGGTGCGCGAGGAAATAGTCCAGCAATTGCGCGGTGGTGCACTGCTTGAGCCGAGCTTCCTTGAGCAAGTCGCGGTCACACCCTTAGCGAATCTGACCGACGTATCCGATCGTGGCGACGTGTGGGACACCCTCGCTGAACCCGCTCGCAGCGCATTTATTGCTGCAACCGCGAGCGGATGGTTAACTGACTTCGCCAATCGCAAGCGCGCTCCTGACGACGTGGATCCCACGCTGCGGCGGGCGATTGTCGCGCCGCAGGCGCGTGACGCTTTTCTTTCGGCCCACGGCCGTACGGTGGCAATTGCACTTAGTTATTTTGAAGCGTTTGAAGAAGTACCGGAGCACGTCGCAACGACATGGCTGCGAAGACTACGTGACCAGCACATTTCGGTTGATCAGGCTGACGCGGAGCGCATTGGCGCGCTCGTGCGCGACCGCCGCTGGCACAGCGCGGCGAGCGTCGTTGCGGCGCTCCTGCATACGGATGGTCGCGGCGCCCTTGCGCCCGCGGCGATCGCTTTACGAGGCTTCTTCCAAATGATGGACCTCGGCATGCTGATGGTGAAGGGATTCCTGGACGTCGGTTCGCAGCAAGATGTGTGGGCGGTGTTTGAAGACGTGGCGTGCGAGCTCTATCCGCACGGGCCCAACGAAACCGAACTCTGGAGTCGGGCCGGTGGCAAGAAGGCCGATTTGCCAGACGGCTATACCGGTCGTCAGCGCTGGCACGCGACCGTAAAATTGCTGCGCAACGGAGGCTCGCGCCTGTCAGCCAATGAACTACTGACCGAGATGATTGCCGATCATCGCCGCAACGAGAAGCTTGCCTGGCTCGCCAAGCAAGCCGCCTTTCTGGAGGACTGATGGTGGAATTCGCGAAAGCCAAGGCACTTTGCATCGGCATCGCAAAGTACGCCGGCTCCCCGTTGCCTTCGTCCGTAACCAACGACGCGCGCGATGTCGCGGCCCTGCTTGCGGATCCGGCATTCTGTGGCTATCCCGCCAATGACGTTCACCTGCTGCTCGACGGCGGTGCAACCAAGGCGACGATCGAGGCCGAGCTGGCCTGGTTAGCGACGAGTGCGACGCCGGATGAGACCGTAGCAATCTTCTTTTCAGGCCACGGCGCGCAGCTCAGCAACAGCGCGGACGCGGAGGGGTGCCTGTTGCCCGTCGATTTCGATCCCGCCGACGTGCGCGGAAGTTCAATTACGGGCGGACAGCTCACCGCGGCCCTCAACGCGATCAAAGCGCAACGTGTCGCGCTCTTTCTCGATGCGTGCCACGCAGGCGCCACCGGTGAGCCGAAGTCGATCGCGGCGCTGCCAGCCGGCCTCGCAGCCCGTGACTACGAAGCACTCGCGCAAGGAAGCGGCCGCGTGGTCATGGCGTCGTCGCGGCCGAACGAAGTTTCGTGGGCGCTAAACGGCATGTCCAACAGCGTGTTCACCGACGCGCTGTTGCGCGCACTTCGCGGCGAAGCCGCTCTCCGTGGCGACGGGTTGGTGCGCGTGTTCGAGGTCTTTCACTATATCGCGGATCGCGTCCCGGCGCTGGAGCCACGCCAGCATCCCATTTTCAAAGCCGCGGACATGGATCAGAATTTCCCTCTCGCGCTTTATCGGGGCGGTACAAAGGGGGCCGCGCAGCCCGCGCGCGCACTCCCGCGCGAAGACCGCTGGTGGCAAGCCCTAGAGGCGGTTGTCTGCAAGATCTATCCAGCGGGACCAAATGATAGCGAGATCTGGAGCCGCGCCGGCGGAGACATCTCCCAACTCAAGAGCAGTCAGAACGCGCGCGGCGCCTGGCACAATGCGCTGAACGCCCTGCGACTGGGCGGCGGCGGGCCTGGGATTAGCGTACAAGGGTTCATTGAGGCCGTTGCCGCGGATTTTCCGGCCAACAATGAGGTCGAAGAGCTAAAGGCTCTGTGACGCACGGCGACTCGAACCGAGCTATTTGATGTACCCGCCCCCATACTGCACGGCCTCATGGTCAGGGACGATCTCCAGCGCATCGGTGGGAAGCACCCTCGCCTGTATCGTCTCGACCTGATCGGGCACCGCGTTGAGCCATTGCAGGCACTCGAACTCGCTGCGCAGGATCACGGGCATCGCCTTCGAGTGAATTGGCCGAACAAGGTCGTTGGCTTCGGTGGTTAGGAAGCTGAAGAGCTGGTGCGTGCCCTCGTTCGGCTCTTTCTTAGTGCCGTAGTCGCCCCACCACTCACCGCAAATGCCGGCAAAGAAGAGCATGCCACGGGCGGTTGGTGCGAACCAGCGAATGACCTTCTTGCCTTTCGGCGAAGCATCCTCGTATTCGCTGAAGGCGGTGAAGGGCACGAGGCAGCGGTGCTGTGTCTGTAACAGCGCGCGCCAATGCGGGCTTTTTACGTTGCGGATGTTCGTGACGGGCGCTGAGCCGAATTGCGGTGGCCCCGGCAAGCCCCAACGCATCTTCATCACTTCAAGCTTGCCGCTCTCGCCGAGCTTGAGAACTGGTCCGAAGCTCTTTGGAAAGACTTCGAGCACGGCGTTGCCGAGGATGGGGTCGATGCGCGTCTCGCTCCATTCGTCGAAGCCGTAGTAGTCGCGCTCTTTGCCGGCCTTGCGGATGTCGGAGGCGTATCGGTTGCACATTATTGAAGGTTAGAACTGTGGACGCCGCCGCGCTAGCGTTCGGGCCGCCGGCGCGAGCGCACCCGACCCCGACCGGGCCACGCGCCTTTGCTTATGGTGTCGACCCGGTTCCGACAGCCTTCATGATGTCATCGATGCTGAAGGTGGGGACACGGCCCAGGAACGTCGGCGCCCAGTCATCGATCAATTTTTGCGAAGGCTCAATGCCTGCTTTCGCGGCGAGACGCGCTGCCGCCTCATCGGCGGGAGACAGCGCCGTTGTTTTCTTGATCTCTTCGATGAGCCCGTCAATGCGCGCGTCGGCGCCCGGGCCGACACAGTGATCGTGAATGTAGAGAGTCAAGGCTCGCGCGAACTGCTTCTCCGCGTTGAACATGGTCAGATCGCTCGAAAGGTGCGCTTCATAGCCCGCGACAATGTCGTCGGTCTGAAGCAAGGCTTGGTAGAATTTGAGCGTGTTGTCTTCGAGGAAGCTAATCAGGATGGACTTCTCGGGAGCTATTAGGATCGCGAACGGGCATGGCTTATTGATCGACACTTCGCTGATGACGTGAAGTCCCTCACACGCTGCGGATACGACGCAAAGATTGCGATCAGCGGCGATATTCACCGCGCTCAACAAATCAGCGACTTGCGGCCAAGCGATGCATTTGCCTTCTCCCGCGATCTCGAGACCTGCATCCTTTCCGCCGTGCATGTCGATGTGAATGAGAGGACGAACGCCCTTGTCGGCAGCCTCCCTCTCCAACGCTCGAAGAACGCGCTCGAATTCTGCGACTGTCTGCACATCATGCAGCGAAAACGCCATGCCCTGACGTTTGCATTCGGCTTCCACGTCATCGACAATCTTTTGGTTCCAGCTCTCTTCACCCGCGCGGAGGGAGCGAATCCATTGGACGGAACTGATATCGATGTTGAGGTCGAACGTCTGGGTCATCTGAACAACACCTCAGGTGCGAGCCCTTTCATATATCGGGATTCTATTTGTACCGCGTGCGCGTCTTTCGCGACCGCCAACGATGCGGCAGCGCCATAAAGAGCGTCCATTGTTCGCCAATGAGCTTCATGTCGTAGCTGGCGTCGCCGCGCTCAAACTCCGCCTCGATGAGACGTCGGGCTTCATCTTCGCAAGCCTGCGCCGCTGCTTCGAAAGTCGGAAATTCTCCAAGCGAACCGGCGCGCGCACTTGCGTACCAAAAGTCTGGATGCAGACCGTTGGATTTGGGGCCAGCGCGAATATCGAAGCGATAGGCGAAACCGAATTCGAGCGTGTGCCGTTCTTCGCCGCCAACGCTCCATTTGCTCCAGCGTCCTTGGCCCATCTCGTAGTCCTTCGGCAGCTCTTCGCGCCGGTTGAAAAGGCGTTCGGCAGCCATCCAATTGGCGCGCGTGATTTCGCTTGTGTTCTATGTTTGTTCTGGTAGTGTCAATGCCAACGCGCGCATGGGCTTGAGAGCAGTCAAGCAAGCTGGCGGGTAACGGCTATGAAAGCGCGCGAGACGTCTGACGCACGTTTGGAACGCGTGCGTGAGTTCTAGCGGCTGACGGCGCGACTCTCCTGTCGCCGTCATGCCGGGCCCTTTCGTTTTCTCGAACGAAGGGCAAGGCGTGTGCGCTTCTCTTTATTCTTATGCCGTCTCTACCGAAGCCTGTGGCGTGTCGTGAGACGCGAGCGCTGGCCGACGCGCGAAGAGCGTGAAGGCATTCGCGAGCCCATCGCCGAAGCAGGCGGCGTGAGATCCTGGCTGCGCGCCGACCAACCTGAGCCCGAGGGCCTATGATGAACGACACCCTTTCCATTCTTCAGCACGCGCTGCTGCTGATCGGCGTGTGGGCGATGCTTCGCGTGTGGTTTGCGATCGATCGAGTCGTCCTACGCATCAGCACAGTCATTCTCCTGTTGGTAGGTTTGTATGCCTGGGCGCTGCTGGCCTTTGTCCTGCTGTGCGTCGCAGAAAGCGCCCATCGCGGGCTGATGGCGCAGCGGCGCGACGCCGGTTTCTACAATGGTCTCTGGATTGATTGAGCGGATACAAACTTGATCGCGCAGATTAGCGGCGACGAGCTTGATGTTGAAGACGCACCTTTGGCCAAACGCCGGCGTGTCGGCTGCGGCGCAGGAATGGACCAATGCCGACGAGGGCGGATTTCGAGCGACGGTGGGCGTCGCCGCGCAGGCGCGGCCGCGCTCTCGTGGCTCCGCCATCGAGCCGCGCGCGCGGCGCGTCTCGCCGCTTCGCGCGTCGATCGCTGACGCGGAACCGCGAGTGCCATCGTGCTCGCGCGCCTCAAGCGAAGCCACGCATCGACCGCGCTGCGCGCGGCCCTGCGCTTGACCCGCGCTGCGCGCGATGGCCGGTTCGTTGGCGTCGGGACGCGGAGCGTCCCTTCGTGATGTTCGACCTCGCCCTACTCGGGCCGAGGTCGAACACGGAGCGGCCGAGGTGGAGACGCAAGCAGCGCGAAAAGCCCCGACAGCCCGGAACAATGTCCGGCCGCCTACGCCTCGGGGCTCATAGACGGCAATCGAGCGCTTCACCCCAGCGGTGCAGTCCGAGGAGCTGTTAGTCGAAGAGGTCGCGTTGCGGTGGACGCGGTGGGGGCTTGGCGCTTGACGTCGCGGGCTTGGCGGCACGCAAGCGCTTGAGCTTTCGCTCCGCCTCTCGATTGCGCTCGAACACGCCGCGGCCTTTGAACTTGAGCAAGGCATCTTCCAACTGGTCGAGGTCGGCCTTCCGCCAGAACACAGCGCCTTGAACAATCACCGGCGGCGGAAAGCCTTCAAGCTTGCTTGAGCGCGCACGCCAGAGTGTCGTGATGCTCACGCAGAGTTCGTCGGCGACCGCTTTCTGTGGAATGAGGTCCTTCCGCCTCACGGCGTGCGCGGCGCGCTGTAGGGTCTGAGTTCGATGTCGCGTGTCACCAGCACGCGCACGGGTGCGCCGGCGCGGACACGTAAGGTTGGACGTACTTCGAGTTCACGGTCGACGATGCGGGCTCCGGTCTGGGCAGCTTGCTGGGCGGCGGCGTCGCCGACACTTTGCGATAAGGAGTTATTGTTCTCTTCGTCATCCTCGGCTTCGTTGGCCACGACGCTGATGATAGCGGAGAGCCCTATCGCGATGCCGAGCCGGCCGAGATGGTTGTCCGTGCGATCAGTAAGTCCAGAGGCGCCCCCGGGATCGGTGGCGTTCATATCCTGAAGATTGATGGACCAACCATTCGGCAAGATGAGCCGATTCCAAACCAGCAGCAGACGACGATCGCCGTAGCGTGTGCCGTTTGTATAAGTGCCGATGAGCCGCGATCCTTGCGGGATGAGCAGATGCTGGCCTGTCACCGTGTCGTACACCGGTGCGGTGACTTGCGCGATGATGCGCCCTGGCAGATCAGAATTGAGTGCAGTGACCAGCGCCGCTGGGATGACATCGCCGGCCTTGATCTCATACCGTGAGCCAGGTGGCGTGAGACGCGCATTCAACCGCGCGTCCGAGTCTTCGCTGGCGTTATCTCCATCAGCGCGCGTGAAAAGGATCGGGGATGTCCGCGCCACGGCTTGAGGGCCAGGCGCTGGCGCGGCGGTAGAGGCGCCTGCGCCTCCATTGGCGCTATTCGCCCAGCCAGGATCACGCGGCGGCTGAAGCTCCGCGGTCTCTTCGGAAGTTATTTCCAGGTCGGGCTCGGCGAATTCAAGGTCGGCGCCCGCGAGATCGTAGGCGCCGTACTGGTCGCTGGCGCCCTGGATGGATTCCGGCGGGCCGCCTGCAGCAGCGACCTGCTGGGATTCCGCCGCGCGGCGATCGGGACGTTCAGACAACCCGTTGACCAGCGCGAACGCGACTATAGCGCCAGCGAGCAACATGCCCGCGACCAGCACCTTGCGCGATAGCCGTCGCGGTGAAGGCGGCTTCGCACGGATGGCTAGGTTGGGCGGCCCTTCGATTGGGGGCGTGATGTGAGCGGTAGCGCTCATGGCCGCGCTCCGTGCCGTGAACGCGTGCGGACGCGATCGACCGGATTGCGCTCGATGCGTACGATCGTCGCCGAGCGCGTGCCCAAGCGGAGTTCCGCGATGTCGAAGATGCGATCGATCATGTAGCGCTGGCCAGACGGCCCCTGCAGTGTTCGGTAGTTGACGAGTTCGGCGCCCTCGCCGGTCACCGCGAAGAGCGGCGGCAGATCGTGCGCGTCGACATCGGGCGGGAACTCGATCCAGGTGCGGCGTCCATCGTCGTACACGCGCATAGGCACCCATGCGGGACGTGCGCCGCGCGTAGTGCGGATTCTGTAGTTGAGATTGATGCTATCGAGCAGCGCAACCGGCGCTGTCGTTTCGGATCGAGGATAAGACCACGCGATTTGGGCTGAGTAAGCAGACCCGGACTGCGCTATCGCCTCGATGAGATAAGTGCGCCGGTCGGTAATGAGCACAATGTTGGTTCGGAGCCCGCTCGCGTTCGGCTTCACCAGCACGACTGTGCGCGGATCTTCCGCCGTCTCGCTCTCGGCCTGCGTCACCATCCAGCGCGAAGTGTCGCCGGCGGCGATGTCGGTGAGCGCCTCGCCGGGCTCAAGGAGGATCGTCGAGACGTAACTTGGATGCGCGTACACTTCATATATGGCGCCCGCCTCATAAGCGTACACATGGCGCGCTTGCACGAAACCATCGCGCGTTGGGCTTTGGCGCGCAGCGGAGTTTGCGGCCGCCAGGGTCTCGACCGGCGTTTCTGTGCGGCCGCGTCGCGATTGTGCATCGGCGGGTGAGGCCGCGACCAGCACAAGGCTGGCGGCAACGAGCGCGAAAGCAGAACAGCGCGCGATCATCGTTCACGGCTCCAGGAGAAATCAGAGATCAAGAGGCCCAGCGGGTTGTTGGCGATCTCGTCGGCGTTGCGCGGCGCGCGCGTCGTCAGGGTGAAGACCCCCGAGTAAACCTCTGGATCGGTCGTTCCCGTCGCGTTGGTGGCGCGCTCAACCCACGTCACCTCCCAGGCGTTGTTCGAGCGGGCGATGATGGATCGGATGTGCACAGTGCGACCGACTCTGCCGAGAGAAAGGAACGGATCATCCTGACGCGCGATCTCGGTGAGCTGCGCGGCCGCTTGCGGCGTCAGGAAACGATAAGCTTGTAGCCAGTTTTCGCGGAGCACCACCCCATCGGTCGGCAGGGAGCGAACCAGCCTCACGAACTGACCAAGATGGTAAGCCTTCTGCGCCTCCGTGGCGGTCCAGCGGCCGTCGGCGGCGCGCACGTTCATCACCTGCCCTTCGGGACTGACTTCGACGACATGCACAAAGGTGCGCTGTTGCAGCGCGACGACAACCAGCGACATGACACTAACGCCAAGCAAGCCCAGCGTGCCAAACGCGATGGCGCGCCACGACCGCGCCGACAGCACTGCGGAGCCCATGCGCGCGTCCCACTCTTGTTGTGCGCGTTTGTAAGGCGTGTCTGCGGGCGCGGCCGCGTACGAGCGCGCCGGTGAGCGGAAGGAAAAGTTCATGGACCGGCTCCGGAAGATCTGGGCTTGGGCTGCATGGCGCCGTAATTGATTTGCGCGCGTGGCGCGCCGCCGCTTCCGCCACCTCGCCCCCCGCCTCCGCCACTGCTGCGACCGGGGCTGCTCAAGCGGCGCGATGTGCCGATCATGCCGCCTTTGACGGCCTTGTAGACGGCGTGCGCCATGTAGACGCCGCCAGCAGTGGCGAAGGTTGCACCTACACCGGTGCGGATAGCATCAGAGCCAGAGAGATGCGGCTGGCCTTGCACCACTTCGCTCGCCAGCATGGGGGCGAACCACGCGAGCGCGAGCACCGTGAGGCCAAACAGGAAGATATTGAGCACGCCCCCGGCGTTGAGCGTAAACGTTGCTGGCAGCGTGTTGACGAAGGTGATGGCGATCGAGGCGATGAAGGCGAGAACGAAGAGTCTGATCGCGCACCCCGCGACCCAGCCGAGCGGGCGCTCCGCGACCCATGATGTGCCGTTGAACACGCCCCACGGAAGCGCGACGAACGCGGCGAGGCTGCCAAGTTTGAAAGCGATCAGCGACACGAAGAGTTGCATCGCCAACACGAAGAAGCCGAGCATCACCAGCACGGCCGAGACCCAGACCGTCGCCATGGCGAAGGCATCGGTGAAGACGTTCATGCCTTCGGCCATCGCAGCGGTGCGCCCGAAGAGTTCGACGCCAATCTGGCCGACACGTCCTGGGTTGTGCAGATCGGCCATGCTCATACCGTTGCCCCCGGCGTTGAGGCCAAGCTGTGCGCCGGAGCGAACGATGATGGTCGAGAGGCTCGCCCAATTGTTGACCAGGAAAGCGAAGAGGCCAACAAACAAGACTTTGCGGAAGAACGGCGCCATCGGCGCTTCACCGGCTAGCGCCCATTGCGCGCCGGCAAGCGTGATCGAAATGACGATCAAGGCATTCAGGACGTATGTGACGTCGCCCTGGATGAGGCCGAAGCCTGAATCCGCCAGCGCCAGGAACTGGTCGAGAAACGAATTGAGGGAAGCCGGATCCATGTCAGAACGCCGTGCGCGCCGGTTCGGTTGAACGCGTGGTTTCGGTCGGGAAGGCGCGGCGCTGGATTTCACGGGCGCGTTCTTCGCGCGCGAGACGTTCCATTCGCTCGGTTTCAAGCGCCCGCCCTTGTGCAATCAGCAGCGCGTGGATTTCAGCAAGCTGGCTTGCGGTGACGCCGAGCAATTGGTTGCTGGCCTGGATGGCGCCGGTCTGGCCTTCGGCGCTTGATGACGATTGCAACGCGCGGTCGATGCGGTTGCGCGAGCCCTCGATCGAGCGCGCGGCGCGGGCTTCCGCCTCCATGGCGCGCTGCAGACTGTCGCGGCTCTCCTGCTCCCAACGCTCGGATTGCTGCAGCACGCCTTCAAGATCGAAGTCCTCCCAGGTTTCGGGATAGAGCGTGCGCAGGTTTTCGCCGACCTGATTGACCTCGAAGGCGATGCCTTGGGCGGTGTCGAAGAGTTCGCGCGCTTCAGAGATGGATTGCGTTAGTTCGGGCGAGAGCTGCAACGGGTTTTGCCGCAGCATTTGCGTCGCCTGCTCGATCTGACGAATCTGGTTGTTGATCTGCTCGAGCGCGCGTGTGGCTTGCAGCAGGTTCTGCGCCAGGTTGGTCGGATCAATGACGGCCATCTGCGCGCGTGCCGGCGCCATTGGCGTCACCGCGACGATCGCGGCCAAGCCGAGCATCACGAGAGATCTGAGTGCCTTCTGCATGGTCCCTCTCCTATTCCGCGGCGATCAAGGATTGTTTGGCCGACGTTGCTGGCGATCCGACCTTTTGCTTGAAGCGCCGCACCGCATCGGCCGCGTCGCCGAGGCCGCGTGCTTCAAGCCAGGCGAGCGCGAAGTTTTGGGCGCCACCCTCCGCGATGACGCGATCCATCCACGCGTGATCTTCGGGGCGCGAGGCAGAGACGAAGGCGAGCGCGGCGGGGCCGAGTCCTAGCTCGAACAAGCGGCAGCCTGCGCGTGAGACTAGATAGTAATCGCGTTTCGGCGTCGCCGTGGCGATGAGTGCGATCTGGCGAGCATTGAGCCCCAGCGATTCGTAGAACGCGGCCGAACGTGGCTCGCGGGCGCGGTCGTTGGGCAGGAAGATGCGGGTGAGGCAGGCTTCGATGATGGTCGAGGCAATCGGGCTCGCCTCAACGTCGGCGAGTTCCTGGCTAGCGAAGATAACGGTGACGTTCTTCTTGCGGAGCGTCTTCAGCCAGTCCTGAATTTGGGAAGCGAACGCCGCGTCCTTAAGGAAGAGCCATGCTTCGTCCAGGACGAGCAAAGTGGGCTTGCCGTCGAACCGGCGCTCCAGGGCGTGAAAGAGCACTGAGAGAACCGCGCTCGCCGCATGCGGACGACGCATCAGATCGCCCATCTCGAAAGCCTGGACGCGACCATAGCCCAAAGTCGATTGATCGTGGTCGAGCAAGCGCCCGTATGGTCCCGCGCGTGTGAACGGCTCCAGCGCAGCGCGAACAGTCGCGTCCTGGGCCAATGCCGCAAAGAGGGTCAACGTCCGGTCTTCAAGCGGACGCTGACCCAGCACTTCCAGCACGCGCCAGAGCTCGGCGCGCAGTTCAGCCGTCACTGCGACATTGGCGCTGGCGATGAGGCTCGTAATCCAGTCGAGCGCCCAGCTCCGTTCGGCGGCATCATCGATCGTCGCGAGCGGCTGGAGGCCCAGCGCGTCCTCCTCGCCAAGATCGAAGAAATCGCCGCCCAGACCGAGGATGGTCGCGCGCGAGGACCGGTCCTTGTCGAAGAGGAAAACCTGCGCATCAGCGTAACGGAGCCATTGCGCCGCGAGTGTCGCGAGCAGCACCGATTTGCCGGCGCCCGTTGGTCCTACAATCATCGTATGGCCGACATCGCCGACGTGAAGGTCGAGCCGGAAGGGCGTCGCGCCATCGGTCGCTGTGAGCATGAGCGGCGGTGCGTTGAGATGGGCGTTGCGCTCCGGTCCCGCCCACACCGCGCTGGTCGGAAGAAGATGCGCAAGGCTAGGCGACAAGAGGATTGGCCGGCGTACGTCGGCATAAGCTTGGCCTGGCAAGCTGCCTAGCCAGGCCTCGACGGCGTTGACGCTTTCCACTTGCGTAACGAAGCCCAATGCGTCCGCGACCTGCTGGACCTGCCGGACAGCCTCGTTCGCCTGCTCTTCGTCGGCCTCAGCGACCGTGATGGTCAGAGTGGCGTATCCTGCTGAGACGGCATCTGCGCCGAGTTCTTGCAGCGCGACATCGGCGTCTTCCGTTTGGTTCGCCGCGTCATTGTCGAGGAGCGCCGCCTCTTCGCGGAAGAGCGCTTCGCGCAATAGCGTGAGCAAACCCTTGCGCTTGGAGAACCAGCGCTTGCGGATTTTCTCCAATTCGCGCCGCGCCTCTTCGCGGTCGAGCGGCAGGAAACGCGTGACCCAGCGATACGAGATCGGCAGGCGGTTGAGCTGGTCGAGCAGCCCCGGCTCAGTTTCGGTGATGAAGCTTCGAATCGAAATGACTTTCAGATGCCTGGCGCCAAGTGTGGGCGCGAGCCCGCCGATAAGCGGGGCATCCGTCAGCAACTGGTCGAGGTGGAATGGCGTCTCAGGCACTGCGACGCGGTGGGGCCGGTCGGAGACACAATCATGCAGATAGGTGAGCGTCTCTTCGTCGGTGAGCCAGCGCGCTTCTGGCATTGCGGTTTCGAGCAGCGCCATGAACTGATCGGCTTCTTGGCAGAAGCGTTCGAGGTGGCGGCGATAGTCGATCGACGATGTCGTCTCAGCGCCGCCTTCGAAGACCAGGTTCTCGAGCCTGCCCTGCCGCTCGGCTGGCGGCAGCCAAGCGAGCGTCAGGAAATAGCGACTCTCGAACCGCGCGCCGGCCGTCTGGAACACAGCGCGACGTTCTTCATCGATCAGCCACGAGACCGCGTCTGGCCACTCGCTATCGGGATAGCCGGGCGCCGGCGATCGGCGCGCTTCGACGTGAAAGCACCAGCCCGAACCGAAGCGGCGGAAAGCGTTGTTCAATCGGCCGCTCGCGCCCATGAGTTCGGCGGCGACGGCGGAATCCAGATCAGGGCCGCGGAATGCGAGCGTTCGCTGAAACGCGCCCTCCTTGTTCAATACCACGCCGGGGGCAATCAGCGCGGCCCACGGCAAGAAGTCGGCGAGCTTGGCGCCGGTCGAAGCGTAAGGGCGAAGATCAAGCATACGCGTCACGCCGAGAGATAGACGGGCTTGGCCAGATGACGTGGCCAAGTCTCTAGAAACCAGGGGTCGCGCGCGGCGGCCCATGCCGCGGCGCCTTGCAGCACGGCCCAGAGTGGAAAGCCGATGAACGGCTGCTGCAGGCCAAAGCCGATCGCGGCGCCGATGGTGGCGTTGAGGATTGCAAAGGCGCGCGGCACGCCGCCCAGCAGAATCGGGCGTGTCAAGCTGGTGCGCAAAGGCATGGTGTATCCGTCTGGCGCTTCGTCGTTCACGAAGACCTCCTTTGTCGTTGTCACCCACTCAAAGCGGCTTCAGCCGTGCGCTGTCAGATCAGCGCCCCGCCGGCGAAGCCGAAGAAATCCAAAAAGAACGAAACCGCCGCAAACATGACGGCGATGCCGAGGCCCACGAAGGCGAGTTTGCGCACGCCGCCACCGCCTTCGGAAAAGATGATGGTGACACCGGCAATGACGATCGCGATAACAGCGGCGGCGCGCGCCACCGGTCCCGTAATCGAATCGACAATCTGTTCGAGCGGCCCTTCCCACGGCATGCCGGAGCCGGACGCATAAGCTGGTCCTGCAAACGCAATGATCGTGATTGTCAGAGCGGCTGCTTGTGCGTTGACCTTACACATCGTGATATCCCCGCCTCGTAGAGGCCTGTTGAGGATAGTTTCCACGAAGACGAGCGCGACGAAACGGCTTTCAAGCCCTGCGCGCAGCCGCTGACGCATGCTCTCATAGCGCGCGCAAACACCTCGTCACACCTCGCGAGTGGCACTCCGAGAATAGGACCGCGTCGCACTGCGCCCGGTGAGCGCGTTACGTATTGTTTGCAATGTCGTGATGTTTGACGTGTCGATTCGAGATCAGAGCCGGTGCTGCACAATCTCGGTGATGCTACGGCCGGTCCCGGTGCGGGCGATGAACACAACCATATCGACGGCCGCGTTGATGAGTCGTGTGGGCGGCGCCGCGCTCGCCTCCATCGCCAAATCCTCGAGCCGAGGCAACGCATCTGCGGCTGAGTTGGCGTGCAGAGTAAGCAGGCCGCCGGGATGCCCAGTGTTCCACGCCTTGAGAACCTCAAGCGCCGCGCCGTCGCGAACCTCTCCAACCACGATCCGATCGGGGCGCAACCGCAGCGTCATTTTCACCAGATCGCGCATCGACGTTTGCGGCTCGGTTCGCTTGGTCAGCATCTGCACGCTGTTGGGGCTGGCGCAATGAAGTTCGCAAGTGTCTTCTAAAATGATGACGCGTGCTGTGAGGAAGGGTGTTTCGGCGAGTAAAGCATTTAGCAGGGTCGTCTTTCCCGAGCCTGTGCCGCCGGCGACGACAATATTTCGCCGGTGCGCCACGGCTGCGCGCAAGACATCGGCTTGGGCCCTTGTTGCGATACCAGCTGTCACATAGTCGTCGAGTTCAAAAATACGCGACGGACGTTTACGGATGGCGATCACCGGCGCCTCGACGAGCGGCGGCAGGAGCGCCTGCACCCTGGCCGCACTATCCGGGAGAATAGTCGAGAGCGCGGGGCGTTCGGCGCCCACCGTTTCGCCCGCCTCGTGCGCCAGCAAACGAATGGCGGTTTCGCGCTCCGCAATCGAAAGTGTGTGCGCAGTCGGTTCAAGGCCCCTTCCTAATCGATCAAGCCACAAGCGACCGTCCGCGTTCACTAGAGCCTCGACAACGTCGGCCTCGCCTAAGGCATGCGCGACGGCCGGCCCCAGCGCACGCACCAAGGCTGAGCGGCGGCGGGCCGAAACGAGCGCATATCCATCACCGCTCATGGCGCGGTTGCTCCGAACTCTCCGCCGGCGCTCGTCGCGTCCTCGCCACTCGGCACACTGCCGCCGCTGATCGAGCGCCCGCCCCGCAAAGCATTGGCAACCATTTGAAGAAACCGCTCGAACCGGGCCTCCGCACTCGCGGCAGCGCTGTCTTCAAGCGCTTCGTCTATCGGAGGGTTGTGTTCCAGCCACACGCGGATGAAGAGCAGCAACACTTCTTTGACGATGAGCCCCTCGCCGATGACCTTATCGAGGCGCGCGTCGAGACGGCTTGCGTTCCGCTGCTCGCTGACCGGCGGCAGCGGGTCGCCATCTCGGCCAGCGTAGCGTGCACGCACCGCCTCGGCGATGACTGACGATTCCGAGCGGTGCTGATCGCGGGCAATCTTCTCGATTTTGACTTCGAGATCGCGGGTCAGATAAACGGTGATGCCCTTGCGTGGCATGGCGCTCAAATCCCTTTCGAGCGCGGCGGCTCGGTTATTCGCGAGCCATCGGGATTGCGAAAGCTGGCGAGCGCGAGGTCGGAGATCTTTGGCCCCGCTTCGGGGAGCGCCGCTGACGGCGCGGTCGGCGGCGCAACCTTCGCTTCATCCGCTTCGAACAAGTCGGTTTGCGCGCGGGGCGGCGCTGACGGCTCTTGCCGCTTCGCTGGCGTCACCGGTTTTTTCTCCTTCACCAGACGACCGAGAGCGCGCACGTCGCGCCACTCATTGTTATGTACGAGCGCGGCGACGGTGGGCGCGGCGGGGCGGAGGCGTTCGGCAAAGATCGGCTCCTGATCGAAGCGCAGTTTCTTCGAGCGGATGGGCTTGCAACCAGAAACGAAAATGAGCTGTTGGTCTTGAGGAAGACCACGCACGTCGCCAGGCAGCAGCAACGGCCGGCGCTCTTCACGATAGGTGATGGCGCCTTTCTGCGGACCTAGGATTGAGCGAGGTCGATGTTCGCTTTCCTGCGGGCGCATCTCCCAGACTTCGCCGCCCATTTCGGCAATGTGCTTTGCCGTCTCTGGATCGGCTGCAGCGAATGCAATCACACAATGACAATTGTCGAGGATGACGTTGTCGCGACCGTAAGCTTTGATCACGTGATTGAGCGACTGACAAACGAGGAACGCTTTGAGGCCATAGCCGGCCATGGCGCCCATCATCTTCTCGAAGAAGTCGAGACGGCCCAGCTGTGGAAACTCGTCGAGCATCAGAAGCAAGCGGTGGCGCTTCTCACGGCCATGGCCGTCCAGGGTCTGATCTTCCATCAAAGTGCGCGCGACCTGACCGATGAAGAGGCGCATTAGCGGCATGAGGCGTGGGCCATCTGACGGCGGTGGTTGGAGGTAAAGCGTGACGGGCCGCTCTGCGCACATGAGATCGCCGATGCGGAAGTCGGAGTGGCTAGTCTTCTCGACTACGACCGGATCGGCGAAGATGCCGAAGAAGGATTCCGCAGTTGCCTTGATGCCTGAGCGGAGACGCTCTTCGCCGGTTAGATAGGAGGTGGAGGCGTGCAGAACTTCAGGGTGCACCTCTGGCATGTTGGTGCGCGGATCAAGGCGATGAAGCGTCAAGCGCATCTCGTCGGCGGCGCGGTCGAGGTCGGCGAGCTTTTCGCGCACGACCGCAAGCGTTTTGCGCTCCACCGGTTCAGTGTAGAGCACGTGCAGGATGACGCCGGTTAAGATGTTCTTGGCGCTGTCATTCCAGAACCGCTCGCCGCCCCGGGTTTGCCCGTGTGGATCGACGATGATGTCGACCACGTTCTGAACATCGCGGACTTCGTTTTCGCCTTTGCGAATTTCGAAGAGCGGATTGAAGCAATTGGATGAGCTCTGCGTCGGCGCAAAGCGCAAGACTGGTCCCAACAGCGCGCGATACCCAGACGCGCCCGGAAACCCGTGCCGGGGGTCGCCGTGATCCAGTTCTCCTTTCACGTCGAGCACGATTGCGGAGCCGCTCCATGACAGAAGCGTCGGCACGATGTGCCCGCGGCCTTTGCCCGAACGCGAAGCGCCGATCAGAATCTGGTGGCCCAGCCCGTCATAAGCCAGGATTTCATTTTGAAACCTGCCGAGGATCGCGCCCTGCTCTGCAAAGAGCCCAGCTGACTCTATATCGGCGAAGTTTGCCCAAGCGTCCTTGCCGAACGGTTTGAGCTGAAGCCGTTGTCGTAATCCGAGCGCGGTAAGAAGAATGCTCGCGGCGAAGCCGGCAAACACGATAAGACGTGCGACCGCGAATGGTTTGGGAAAGCGATCTGACCAGCGCTCGGTCCATTCGAAGACCGCCCAAGGCGCATAGAGCGCGCCCGCTTCCGATCTGAACCACGGTCCACCCAGCGCCGGCTGATGCGCGAAAACCTGCGCCAGATATTGCGTGGCGGCCCCTGCCCCGATCAGCGCGATCAAAAGTGAAACGGCAATGATGACTGCGCTCCGCATGTCCACTCGCATTTGGCGTCGCTAGCCACCGTGAGCCGTCGGGCGCGTCGCGTCATTGGGCCGAAGGGCCCATTGCCAAGAGGTTGTTTCCCTAGCTACGGGAATTTCGCGAAACGCGTGATCTCCCTACGGCCCGCGTCCCGAATTTCGTGGGGGGCGTGTTCGCACCTTTCACTTTGATACGGTGGCGTGAGCAAATAGGCTTCGATCCGATGAGACACGCAACACAGTCCGGAACTGACACGCTAGGTGATGTGGCGCGCCTCTGCGAGAAGCATTTCAGAGCACACGGCCTAAATATCCTCGCCCGTGTTCGGGAGTCAGATCGAGCTATGGACCTCGCGCTCGGTTCGCCCGCTGGGGATGTTCTAACCGTCGTACGCTGCGTCGACCGGATTGAACCCGCCGATTATCACGCTCTGCGGACGATGCTCATACAAGGGGACTTTAACGGCGCCGCTGTGGTCTACACGGCGGACGACCAGCCACACCTTGTAGGTGAGATATCATCCTATTCTCTGGGTCGGGTCGATGAACTTGCTGCTTTCCTCTCCAGGCACAGCGCCAAATAGCCAACGCGTTCCGCTTGGCCATGCTCTTCAAAGTAGGCGCTCGCGGCTAACTCACCGCCGCCCTCACATGTCGCTCGAACATCTGGCCACAGCGGTGCCGCGACTGATGCTTTCACGTTGAAGCCGTGGCTCAAGTCCGAAGGGCTCGTTCGCGAACAGACGTCTAGCGCTTCAAACGCACACCTGCGCCACCGTCCTTATTCGACTTGGGCTCAAGGAAAATTACGCCCGCACCTTCCAGCGCTCGGCGAACGGCGTCTACATTGGCGTCAGTGCTGCGCTCTGGACCCATCGCACCCTCCATCCGCTTGATCGTAGGCACTGACAGCTTCGACTTCGCAGCCAGGTCTTTCTGACTCCAATCTAGTAGAGCGCGTGCAGCCCGAACTTGTGCAGCAGTTAGCATCCAAATGCGCCTTTGGGATTATTTGATCCCTTTGGGTTGACTCTGCCGAGCGGAGTGATACGTTCGGGATCATCATAGACCGAAAGGGTTAGAAATGTCCCGACGCCCGCCTATGGCGGCGAACGAGAGCGCTCGCCCGGACGATCCTACCCGCCGACTGATCCTGGGAGCCGCCGCCTCGCCGCTCATCCCTGGCACCGCGCTCGCTGCCGACCCTGCCGCTGAGGCGTGCCAAGCTTGGCTCGCGCGCAACGCTGAACACGAGCGCCTCACGGTTCAATGGAGCCGGCTGGAGGCCCGCCTGCATCGCGAGCACAACTGGATGAAGCTAACGCGCGCTCAACGCCGGCGTTTTCCTGAGAGCCGTGAGTTGGACGATCTCGACGATCGCGTTGAGGTGCTTAGCGACGTAAACGGCGCCTTGCTCAAGGCGCTTCCAGCCATCGTCGCCGCGTCGCCAACTGGCATTTGCGGCAAGCTCACCATCGCCATCAAGGAGACGAACAACGACTGTGTGGATGTGCATAGACTGATTTTGAGCATCCTGCGCGATTATCGCGCACTGCATGAGGACGCGTGACGCCATGGCCGCGCGTCCGCCGCGACGTGATCGCCGCGATCCGCGCTGCGCCCCTTGTAGCGCAAGGCGACTTCGCCAAGGCGGCTCTGGCCGATCCAGCTCGATCCCCAGCCGCTCGCAATGCTGACCTCGTCGTCGTGGGAGCAAGATGAAGTGCGCGCCCAATCGCACCGAGTTGTTTTCGGCGCTCCGCCGGACCTTTTTCGTTCGCAAAGAGAATAGCGGCCTTTCACTGTTACCGCGAAGCTCAGGGCGAAATGTGGACACCGATGCACAATCTTCGCGTGGGCGGCCAATCTGAGGGATCGGCCCGGTCCGTGCGGAAAAGTAAAATGCACGGCGCCTCTCTCAAGCGCTCTGCCGCTGCGCCATAGCGACGCCGGCGATAATGAGCCCCGCGCCAGCGATTTCCAAAAAGCCCACACGCTCGCCGAAGAGACCGCCAAGCGCCAATGCGAACACCGGCACAAGGAAACTGAAAGCGTTGGCCGCGCTCAGAGGCGCCGATTTGAGCGCTTCGAACCAGAGCCAGAATGCGAGCGCTGTGCCAAAGAGCGATAGGACAGCGAGCACCGCGACGAATTCACTCGACCAGGCAATGGCGATGTCTTCGGTTGCGGCCGATGCGATCGCCAGCGGAATTGCTCCAAGCGTCAGACTCCAGCCCACAGCGGTCGCCGCGTCCACGCTCTGACTGATGCGCTTCATGACCACATTGCCGACGGCCGTTCCCGCCGCCGCCGCGATCACGAAGCCCGCACCCCTCAGGTAGAGCGAAGCACTGGGCGAAGTGAGTTGGGGCCCGCTGGCGATGGCGACACCTGTAAAGCCCAGCGCCAGCCCCAAAGCGCCCCGAGCGGTCAATTGTTCGCCAAGAAACATGCGCCCGAGCACAGCAGCCACAAGCGGCTGAGTGCTGAAGATGAGCGTGGCGAGGCCGGGCGACAGGAAGGCCGCACCGTGAAACATGCCGAGAAAGCCGAGCGATGTCGCGCCTAAGGCCAAAAGAATAATCATGCCCCAGGCGCCGGCGTCTTTTGGCATTGGCCGGCGCAAGACCAGCGAAACGCCAATGAGCGCGATCCCGCCAGTGGCGGCGCGGAGCGCCGCAAACGCCAGATGTGGCGCAAGTTCAAGCCCTATGGCGATCAGCGGAAAGCACGACGCCCAAAGCGCCATCACTAGGACGAGACGAATTTGAGCGCCGAAGCTCACCGGAGCGATCCCGACAGAAAAACGGCGCGTGGTCGTGCGACGCGGTTGCTGCGCCCTTGGCCGGCGCTAAGCCTCCTAGGGTTTGGCCCCCCCGACGACTTCACTGGGTTTCGCGGCGCTCGATCATGAGGGGACCACAGCGTTGGTGCGTATATGAGATGAGCGCGCCGGCCTGGGATACAACCCTCGCGCCCCTCCCCCCGTAATGGCGCAACCCCGGGCCGCGCGCGCTCACTCGCTCTTGATCCTTTGGTCCGGTGACGTGAGCGACGAAACCTTCTCATCCAGCGCGTTCCAGATAACGCCGTGTTCGAGGAACGGCGTCCTGGCGGCGCGCGAGTTGAATCTGAAACACTTCGTGGCCGCCATATCGAAACGCAGCTTCGCTTGCGGCCAGGTAGAAGCGCCACATACGGCAGAAGCGCTCATCGAACATAGCGCGCACATCATCAAGGCGCGCTTCAAAGCGCTCTCGCCATGCGCGGAGGGTGTAAGCGTAGTGAAGCCGCCAGACTTCGATGTCGGTCACATAAAGTCCGGCGCGCTCGACAGCAGGCATGATCTCAGACAGGGCGGGAATGTAGCCGCCAGGAAAAATGTAGCGGTCGATCCAGGGGCTGGTGGCGCCCGCTCCGTCCGCGCGTCCGATCGTATGCAACAGAGCAACGCCATCCTCGGCGAGCAGCGACGCAATTTGCCGGAAGAATTCGTCATAGTGCCCGCGCCCGACATGCTCGAACATGCCAACCGATACAATGCGATCGAACGCGCCTTCGGTCTCTCGATAATCTTCCAGTACGAATTCGGCCTGTGCGGCTAGGTTCTGCGCCTGGGCGCGCACCCGCGCCACCGGCAATTGCGCCTGCGAGAGCGTGATGCCGCGGACTTTGACGCCCCGCGTACCCGCCAAGTGGAGCGCAAGACCGCCCCAACCGCAACCTATGTCCAGAACCGAAAGGCCCGGACGCAGGCAAAGTTTCGCTGCGATGAGCTCCTTCTTGGCGTCCTGGGCCTCTTCAAGCGTCTCCGCGCCGGTTTCGTAATAGGCGCAGGAGTACTGCAGATCCTCGTCCAGAAAAACCCGATAGAGTTCGTTCGATATGTCGTAGTGATGCGCCACATTTTGTTCGGCGCGCTTTCTGTCGTTGATTTCGCGGCGCGGCGCCTCGAAGAGCCGCATGCCCGGTGGCGCGGCCCCGGTTTTGAAGCCATGGCGCCGAAGGTTTTGTAGAACGAGCGCCAGCAGGCCATCGATATCGTCGCCGTTAATGGCGATAAGGCCATCGACGTAAAGTTCACCCAAAGCCAGTTCTGCATTGGCCATCAGCCGGCTAAGCGCGCTCGCATCTCTAATTGCGACAATAACGGCCGATCCGGCGTCCTCGCCGAATTGGCGCTGCTCACCGCTGGGAAACGTGACGACAAGGCGCCCGCGCGTAATGAGCTGATCGAGCGCCGCACTAAGAAGTGTCTCGGACGGGCGAAAGTGACGCTGTTGGCGGCGCGCGGCGCCGCTAGGTGGCGAGTCGGTTGATCGTTCAAGCATCGAAGTCGCGCTTTCCTCTCACGTGCGCTTCTGGGGGCGTACGCTCAAACGCACGTTCATATTGATTACGCACGACAGGGTGTTCGCCCTGGGTGAACGCCAACAAAGACTGCTGGTTCAGGGCAAGAGCAATCTGGCGCGTATTCTACTGCTGAGGCGCCGAGCGCCGTTGCGAGGAGATTGTCGATATGCCCGTGTTGAAAATCGTTGTTTCTGTCGTGTCCGCCGGCGTGCTGCTGGCGCTTGGCGCATGTACGACGCCGGCTGATACGCATCGCCATGGCCCCCGTGGCGCGGCTATGCGCGATTCCGCCATGCCAGCAGAGCCGACCGATTGTCCTTACGATACGGCGAGCCACGATATGAATCGGCCCCACGACAACGGTCGCATGCTGACCGCGGCTCACCCTGGCTGCCGTGAGCAACAAGCAGAGACTGAGGCCGCGCCGGCCGAGACGCCAGCTCAACCGCAATAATTCTTGCGCACCGGCCCTCCGCTCGCCGACTCATCACCGGCGAGCGGAGCGTAGCTCAGCGCGAGCATGGCCACGCCCTATTGAAGATGGGTGGGCCTTGGGCGGTCGCGCGGCGAGCAGGCGCCGAGAGTTGGATCGAGCGCGCCGATGGTTGCGGTCGCCAAAGATTTCTTAACTCGCACTCTACGGCGCTTATTTTCTGTGGCCTTAAGTGGCGGATCGCTTTGCGCTCGATCCACCTCACGCGATCTAGAGCTTCACCCAGCGCAGCAGCAGCGCGTTGGCCGCCACGATCACCGAGCTTCCTGACATTGACAGCGCCGCGATTTCGGGGCTGAGCAGCAGCGGATAGAGCACGCCTGCCGCCAACGGGAAGGCCAGCACATTGTAGCCTGCGGCCCACCATAGATTTTGATGCATCTTGCGCAGCGTCGCGCGCGACAATTCGATGGCGCGCACGACATCATAGGGATCGCTGCGCATCAACACGACATCGGCGCTCTCCATCGCCACATCAGTGCCCGCACCGATGGCGAAGCCCACGTCGGCCTGCGTCAACGCCGGCGCGTCGTTGACGCCGTCGCCAACCATCCCAACCTTTTTGCCCTGCGCTTGCAGCTCCTTGATCTTTGCGGCCTTCTGGCCGGGCAAGACTTCGGCAAGCACTATATCGACCCCGAGTTCGGCGGCGATGCGCTTGGCCGTCGCCAGATTGTCCCCGGTCATCATCGCGACTTCGACGCCTTGGCGCTTGAGACGCTCGACCGTCGCCGCCGCGGTCGGCCTTGCTGCGTCGGCGATAGCGATGAGGCCGATGAGAGCTCCGTCGCGGGAGATGTGAGCGACGGTGCGCCCGGAACCCAGGAGACGATCGGCTTCGCCGGCGAGCCTGCCGAACGCCACCTTGTTGTCGGCCATGAGCATGCGGTTGCCCGAAAGGATCGTTGCCCCGCCAATGCGGCCGCTGACGCCCTTGCCTTCGAACGAGGCGAAGTCAGAAACCTCTGGCAGCGGCTGATCCTTGGCGCGTTCTTTTAGGGCGACGGCGATATGATGTTCTGAACCGCCCTCGACGGCGGCGGCCAGTGCGACAAGTTCGCTTTCGCTTAGTCCCTCGCCCGCGACCACCTCAACCACCTTCGGCGCGCCTAAGGTGAGCGTGCCTGTCTTGTCGAAGACGACGACATCGAGCTTGGCGGAATCCTCCAGCGCCACTGCATCCTTGATCAGGATGCCGTGACGCGCGCCGATGCCGGTGCCGACCATGATGGCCATGGGCGTGGCGAGCCCCAGTGCGTCAGGGCAAGCGATGACCAGCACTGTGATCGCCAGAGTGAGCGCAAACAGAAGCGGCTGACCGATTGCCAGCCACACCACAAACGTCGCCGCAGCGATGATGATGGCGGCGATCACCAGCCATTGCGAGGCGCGGTCGGCCAGCAATTGCGCCGGCGCCTTTGAGTTCTGCGCCTCCTGCACGAGCTTGACGATCTGCGCCAAAGCCGTGTCGGCGCCGATCTTGGTGGCGCGGTAGCGGATCATCCCGCTCTTATTGATGGTGCCGCCGATGACGGCGTCGCCCACGCTCTTGCTCACGGGCAACGATTCTCCCGTGAGCATGGATTCGTCGATGTCGGAGCGTCCTTCGATGATGACGCCGTCGACTGGGGCTTTGCCGCCGGGCTTCACCACGACAATTTCATCGAGCTTCACGTCCGCTGTTGAGACCGCGACCTCCTGGCCCCCGCGCACGACGATCGCCATCGGCGGCGCTAGATCCATGAGCCGTCGTATGGCTTCCGAAGCGCCTGCCCGCGCGCGCATCTCAAGCCAGTGGCCGAGCAGGATGAAGACGAGCAGGACCGACGACGCTTCGTAGAATTGAGCGCCGCCCCAAATGAAGGTGGCGCCTATGGAAAAGAAGTAGCCAGCGCCGACGCTCAGCAGCACCAGCACCGCCATATTGAAGACGCCGTGCCTCAGCGCGCGCACCGCCGCCACAAAGAATGGCCAGCCTGGGTAGAGGATGGCGCCGCTGGCGAGAAAGAAGAGCGTGACTTCGAGATCCCAGCCGAACGGCGGATCGATCCGCATCGCCTCCATGCCCATCGGCGCCAGGAGAAAGATCGGAATGGAAAAGCCGAGCGCGACCAGAAAGCGATTGCGCATGTCCCTGGCCATGGCAGCCATGTCCATGCCCGCGCCATGGCCCATCTCGTGGCCCACGTCACTCGCGTCTTGATGACCGCGCTCGGAGGGCGCCGGCGCGGCCTTGTGCGCGTGAGCCTCGTGTTCACGCGCACGCGTCAAATGAAGGGGAGCCGACACGCCGCGGCAATGAAAACCGCAAGCGCTCACGGCCTCGCGTACGAGTGCGACGTTGGTCAGCGCCGGATCAAACTTAACCGTGACCGAGCCCGTTGCAAAACTGGCCTTCGCGTCAGCGACGCCCGGCGTGCGTTTCAAATGCCGTTCGAGCACGAGGGGATCGAGCGGCGTGACGAGATCGTCGAACGTCAAGGTTTCGGTTTGCATCGTTTTCTGTTCCCGCTCGCCGCGCCGGGCAAATCGCTTTTAGGCCGCAATGATGGAGAGCGCGCGATTGGTTTTGGCCATTGATAGGGCCGCGTCTCGTTCTGCACCCGTCAGAGCTCGAATGGCGTCGATGGTCTCGGGGATGACAATCGCTTGATTGTCGACCATGTAAGCGCAAAACAATTCGCCGTTTTCGACCGTTAGCGTGTCTTCAAGCATGGCGACTTCATAAAGGTCGCCGCGCGGCCGGCCAAGATCGAGCATGCGCTCTTTGACGGCATTGAGAGCGCCAAGCCCCTCGCTCGCTTGCACGAACGCCACGCGCGGCGAGGCTGCGAGCACTGAACGTACGTCCTCCCGGCTTGGGCGACCGACAAGATCGGCCGACCAGAAGTGCATATGCCCAAGCGTCTCGGGCACTTTGACCGCCATGGTGACAATATCGAGTGCGGGATCCACCGTTTGTGCATCGGGCCCTTGGTGACTGGGAACGCGCGTTTCCGGCACGAGCGTGTTCATGATGCCGCCGAGATGACTTTCCCAGGGATCGAGCGCGCGCCGCAGCAGTGTGCCGCGCGCGCGCCGTAAGAGGCCTGCGCGCCGCAGGGCGCCGAACACCCGCACGATCGAGGTCGTGTTGCACGATACGACGCGTGTGGACGGCCGGTCCAAGGCGCTTGCATAACTTGCTTCAGCCACGAAAGAGTGGCCCGTTACATCGTGTTTCTCGCCACCTTGGACGATGAACTTTCTACCGAGCTCACGATAAAGCGCCGCGTTCTTAGCCGCGACGCCTTTGGGCGTACAGTCGACAACAAGGTCTGCGCCGCGGGCCATGTCCTCCAGCGAACCGGCGCCGGCTTCGCCGGTCGCGGAATAGACGGGCACGCCGCGATCGCGCGCGACGGCGATGCGCCAATCGCCGGCTATGTCGCAAACGCCTGTCAGCACCATGTCGGCTTGTTGTGTGACCGCGTCGGCGACACGTTTGCCGATCACGCCATAGCCGTTGACAGCCACCTTAATCGTCATGCCCGCCCTCAAGCGCCGCGTCGCCGGCGATGTTGTTTCAGATGATGCGATCGGCGCGCGCGATAAGGTTATAGACCGGCGCGAAGATAAGCGCGGCAAACCAGGCGGCGACTGCGCTGAAGATGCTGCCTTCGATGAGCTGCTCTGTCGACCCGGCTGGTTCAGCGGAGAACAATTGCAGCCAAGCATGCGTGAAGGGCGCGGCAAATGGGGATGCGGCGACAAGCCAACAGGCGCCGTAGCCGGCCAACAGCGTCACCGCCAGCGCGATGCCCAAGGGCAGGACGCCGATGCCAGAGGGCCGTTCGGCGTTTGGTGGCTGGCTCATGGGATCCTCCTCAACAAAGGCCGCTCGCGGGCTCTCTCCCTTCATACGCGCCTCGTCGCAATTTCCCTGGGCGAGGTCCCAAAGCGATCAATTGAACCCGGTTCCAGGGAACGCGGTTCAGCGTGCGTATAAGATTGCGAGCGCGACAAACTGGGGCGCCGATCTTCCGCCTTCCCCGCCTGTCGAGCCGGCTTGGCGCGCTCACCCAGATCGCCGCCGAAGGATCAGAGCATGAGCCTGCACGCCCATCATGAACCCGCTTCGCCCGCCCCGCCCGGCGGCCAGCGCCCGCGCACGCCTTGGCTTGTGCGCCTTCTGATGTTCGCCGTACTCGGCGTAGGCGCCTACTACATCATTGCCGAACACGGCGCGCACCTTTTGGCGGCATGGCCGCTGCTTATCCTGCTTGCCTGCCCTTTGATGCACATCTTCATGCATGGCGGCCACGGCGGCCATGGCGGGCACAATCAAACACAACAGCGCAGCGAGGGGGGTAGCCAATGACTGAGCATGCCGCTTTCTCGGGCTATGGGTTATGGCTTTTGGCCTTCGTCAATTCCGTCTTCTTCATCGTGTTTGCGCTGAGTTTTGCTAAACCGCAAACGGCGCGCGATTGGCGCAGCCTTGGCGCCTTTTCCGCCTTCATCGTCGCGCTCTTCACCGAGATGTACGGCTTTCCGCTGACGCTCTATTTGCTTGCGCCTTGGCTGCAGAGCTTTGCGCCAGGCGCCGACATCTTGACGCACAATGCTGGGCACTTCTGGCCTACACTCTTGGGCTGGCGCGGCGATCCGCACTTCACCCCGATCCACTGGCTGAGCGACGGCCTCATTGTCGCGGGGCTCTGGCTTCTGGTGGAATCCTGGACCGTACTGCATCGGGCGCAAGCCGCCGGCGCCCTCGCCGTCGAGGGCCCCTACAAGGCGATCCGGCACCCGCAATATCTCGCCTTCATCCTGGTGATGATCGGGTTTCTGGTGCAATGGCCGACAATCTTGACCGCGCTCATGTTTCCAGTGCTGGTGTTCATGTACCTACGGCTGGCCAAGAGCGAGGAGCGCGAAGCGGAAGCGCAGTTCGGCGATCAGTGGCGCGCCTACGCGGCGCGCACGCCGGGTTTTCTGCCTCGCTTCCTCGGCGGACGCGTAACGCCGCCAGGTAATGTCGCCTCCGCGTCATAGATGCGCGCTCGAACTGGGGAGGCGGCAATCGCGATCTTTGAGACCATCAAGCGCCAGCTTGACGCCCTACTGGCAAAGACGCCGCTGCGTCCCGCCCAGCGCTGGCCGGCGGCGATCGGGGCGTTCATTGTCCTCATCGGCGCGACGCTCGGCTCGTACGTATGGCTAGCCTCGCCGTCAGATCCGCCCCCGGGCTTTGCTAAGGCGAACGGCCGGCTCGAGGCGCGCCAGATCGATATCATCGCCCGCTATCCGGGACGCCTGCTCGAAATCGCGGTGCAGGAAGGCGACGCGGTGGCCGCGGGCGAAGTGATCGCGCGTCTCGACACGCGCGAACTTGAGGCCGCTCTACGCGCCGCGGAGGCGCGCATTCAGCGGGCGCGCCAACAGCGCGCCATGAGCGAGGCGTCAATCGCCCAGCAAGGCAGCGCGCTTAGGCTTGCCACGCTTGAGTTCGGCCGCGCCGAGACGTTGCATCACCGCGGCTTTGCCCCCGAACAATTCTTGGATCAGCGGCGCGCCTCACAACAAACCGCGGCGGCTGGATTGCGCGCCGCGCAAAGCGCGCGCTCAGCCGCCGACGCCGATATCGCCGCCGCACAGGCCGAGGCCGATCGGATCAACGAGCAAATCGGCGAGGCGACATTGGTTGCGCCGCGCCCGGGGCGCATCCTCTATCGCTTGGCCGAACCTGGCGAACTCATAAATGCGGGCGGGCCGATCGCTACCTTGCTTGACACCTCCGACATCTACATGACCGTGTTTTTGCCCACGCGCGAAGCCGGCGCGATCGCCATGGGCGCCCCTGCCCGGATCGTGCTCGACGCCGACGCGAGCGCGCCCTTGCCGGCGCGGGTCTCGTTTATTTCGCCCGAAGCCCAATTCACGCCGCGCCAAGTGGAGACACGCGGCGAGCGCGACAATCTCATGTACCGCGTGCGCGTACGCATCCCCGAAGCGCTAGCGCTGAGCCGCACTGAACGGCTCAATGTCGGCGTCACCGGCGTGGCCTACATTCAAATGCGCCCGAACGCGCAATGGCCAGCGCGACTCGAATCCGAGTTGACGCGCCGCCTTCGGGATGCGCCGCGACCATGAGCGAGGCGCCGCCATGGGCCGCGCGGCTCACCGGCGTTCGTCACGCCTACGGAAACACTCCTGCTCTCGATGATGTCAGCCTTGCAGTCGCCGCCGGCGAGGCGCTGGTCGTTATCGGTCCAGACGGGGTCGGCAAGTCGACCTTGCTCGCTTTGATCGCCGGCGCCAAACGCATCCAACACGGCGCGGTGGAAACGCTCGGGCGCGACCTCTCGCAAGAACGCGCGCGCGCCGCCGTGCAGCCGCGGATTGCCTTCATGCCGCAAGGGCTTGGCCGCAATCTCTACGCTTCGCTCAGCGTCCGCGAGAACATCGACTATTTCGCAGCCCTGTTTGGCGGTGCGCCCAGCGCGCGCGTCGAAGCGCTGATGGACGCCTTGGGGCTTGCGCCGTTTGCGGCGCGCGCAGCGGGAAAACTCTCCGGCGGCATGAAGCAGAAGCTCGGGCTCTGTTGCGCGCTGGTGCATGACCCCGACATTCTCATCTTGGACGAACCGACCACGGGCGTTGACCCGCTGTCACGCCGTCAATTCTGGGATCTTGTCAGCGCCATTCGCGCCGCGCGTCCGGCGATGGCGCTGATTGTCGCCACCTCCTATCTCGATGAAGCAGAACGTTTCGGCCGTGTGGTCTTGATGCAGGCGGGCGCCATCATCGCCGATGGCGCGCCCATGGCGCTCAAAGCCGAACATGGCGCGGTCTCGATGGAAGCGCTGTTCATGCGTTTGACCGGCGCTGAGCTTGCCGCTCGCATTGCACGCAACGCGCCCGCTGCCGACGCGCCCATCGCTGTGGAGGCGCACGGGCTCACGCGCCGCTTTGGCGCGTTCGTGGCTGTAGACCAAGTGGAGTTCAGCGTTCGTCGCGGCGAAATCTACGGTTTCTTGGGCTCGAACGGGTGCGGCAAGACCACGACGATGAAGATGCTGACCGGGCTTTTGCCCGCGAGCGAAGGCGAAGCCCGGATGCTCGGGCGCCCCGTCGATGCACGCGATCTGGCAACACGCCGGCGCGTTGGCTACATGTCGCAGGGCTTTTCGCTCTACGGCGAATTGACCGTGCAGCAGAACCTCGATCTTCACGCCAAGCTCTTCGGCCTGGAAGACGATAAGGGCGCACTGCGCATTGCCGCGCTCAAGGAGCAATTCGGTCTCAACCCCCATGCAAGCGCCATTGCAGGCGCATTGCCGCTCGGCGTGCGCCAACGTCTGTCGCTCGCGATCGCGATTTTGCACGAGCCGGAAGTGCTTATCCTCGACGAGCCGACCTCCGGTGTCGATCCGGCCGCGCGCGAGGCGTTCTGGCAAGAAATAGAGAGGCTCGCCCGCGACAAAGAAGTCACGATCTTTATCTCGACGCATTTCATGAGCGAAGCCGAACGGTGCGACCGCGTCGCCTTCATGCATGCGGGCCGGGTCATCGCCGAAGGCGCGCCCGACGCATTGCGGCAAAGCCAGAACGCGGCGACGTTGGAAGACGCTTTCGTCCGCTACATGCAGATCGGCGGCGCCGGCGAGCCGCCGGCGCACGCTCTTTCTGCGCTCATCACCGGGGTCAGCGACAAACCGGCAAAGCAAATGCCGCGCCTCTTGGCCGTGGCGCGGCGCGAAATTCTCGAAATGCTGCGCGAACCGGTGCGCTTTGCGATGGCCCTCGCTGGCACGCTCGTCTTGGCCTTGGCCTTCGGTTATGGCATTTCCTTCAACGTCGAGGACGTTTCGCTTGCGGTCATTGACCGCGACCGCACCCCAGCGAGCCGCGCCTACGTCGAGGAATTTGCCTCCTCGCCTTATTTTGAACTGAGAGCAGCGCTCAACGACGACCGCGCCGTCGAACAGGCGTTGCGCAGCAACAGGGCGACGCTCGTTCTCGACATTCCCCCGGGCTTTGGGCGCGCACTTGCCTCCGGACGGGCGCCCCCGATTGGCGCCTGGGTCGATGGCGCCATGCCGTTTCGGGCCGAGACTGTGTCCGGCTATGCGCTCGCCTTGCATCAGCGCGCCATCGCGGCGGCCGCGGGCGGCAGAGCGCCTCTCTCCGCCGCCTATGCGCTGGAGCCGCGCTTTCTCTACAATCAGGCGTTCCGCAGCTTCAACGCCGTCGTGCCGATTATGATCGGCATTCTGCTCGCGATGATCCCGTCCATCCTCACTTCACTCGCCGTGGTGCGCGAAAAGGAGTTGGGATCGATCACCAACTTCTACGTGACGCCAATCTCGCGCACCGAGTTTCTGCTCGGCAAGCAATTGCCCTATATCGCGCTGGGCTTCGTCAACTTCTTGTTGCTCGTCGCGCTCGCGATCGTGCTCTTCGGCCTCAGCATCAAGGGCAGTCTGATCGCGCTATTGCTCGCCGGCCTTCTCTACGTGGCCGCCACCAGCGCCGTCGGCTTTGTCTCCTCGGCGCTGACCCGCTCGCAGACCGCGGCCGTATTCGGCACCGCCATCGTCATCATGGTGCCGGCGGTCGAATTCTCAGGGCTGATGCAGCCGCTCGCCAGTCTAGAGCCGGTGGATCGGGCCATCGGCGCGCTTTTTCCGACCTCGCACTTTAACCAGATCAGCACCGGCGTTTTCGCCAAGGGCCGCGGCTTTTTCGATCTCGCGAGCGAGCTCGCGGTGCTCGCACTCTTCTGGCTCGTTTTGTTGGCGATTTCCATTGCGCTTCTACGCAAGCAGGAGCGCTGAGATGAATTGGCGCATCGTCCTTGCTCTGGCGCTGAAGGAATTGCGCAGTCTCGCCCGCGACCGTTTCCTGCTCGGGTTTGTCATCTACGCTTTCACCGCTTCGATCTATGTGCAAGCCACCGGCAATGCGCAGGATATCCGCAACGCCAGCATCGTCATCGCCGATGAAGACGGCTCCGAATTGTCGCGCCGCATCGCGGGCATGTTGCCTCAGCAGCACTTTCGCCAAGCCGTCATGGTCACGCCCGGCGAACTCAGCGCTCTGCTTGAATCCGGCGAGGCGACATTTGCGCTCGACATCCCGCCCCGGTTCGAGGCCGAATTGCTCGCCGGGCGAAGCCCCAGCATCCAACTCCTGATCGACGCCACCGCCATTTCGCAGGCGGGCCTCGGCGCCTCTCATATCGCCGCCAGCCTCAACCAGGAGGTCGCCGACTTCTTGCGCGCGCGCGCGCGCCCGCCGCCCCGCGCCCCGCCTTTTGAATTGCGCGCCGCCTTCAATCAGGGGCTGGTCAGCACCTGGTTCACCGGCGTGGTCGAACTCCTCGACACCACGACAATGCTTGCCATCCTGCTCGCCGGCGCGGCCATTGTGCGCGAGCGCGAGCACGGCACGCTTGAGCACTTGCTGGCCATGCCGGTGCGCCCCGTTGAGATCATGACGGCCAAGACCCTTGCCAACGGCGCCGT
>Ga0268299_1000889_pt1 | contig 71642 bp, 78 predicted proteins | sample NOBtaG_FD_193484 | JGI IMG/M metagenome (GOLD analysis project Ga0268299, IMG submission 193484) | Activated sludge microbial communities from bioreactor in Nijmegen, Gelderland, Netherland - NOB reactor | ecosystem: Engineered > Bioreactor > Aerobic > Activated sludge | place: Netherlands... | reverse complement strand
CCCTCGCCTCGCTATTGAAATCAGTGATGAAATTGAAATCGCAAAGCACAAGTTGGCCCCTGTTTTCCCCCTACCATGCGGAAATAATGTGAAAAGGACGCAGTGAAATCGTGAAGCAAATGCGACAGTGGTTCCTGCCCGGCCCGATGGAAGAGGAACCGGACTATCTGCTTGCCGGCCCATTGGCTGAGCCCAGTGAAACCTCAGTCGTTGCCGCATGGGCCCGGGCCGAAGCGGGTTGTGCGGCCCGCCTCGCACGCGTGGCCGGAAGATTGGGCGCGCTTGACGACCGTCTGCGACGCGGCCCATCGGGTTGGCGGCACAGATTGGCCCTGATCGAGGCTGCAGAGCTGAGCTGGTTCGTTGGCGATCGAGTCAGCCCTGACCGCCTTGCACTCTGGATCGCGCTTCGTCTGTCTGGCCCTCAGGAAGACTCTGGGGCGCTGTCACGCGTTGGATGGGCTGTTCGACGTCTTACTGGGGGGCCTGGCCCTGAAGCTGGGCTAGCCGATTTTCTCGACCGGCGGGACCCTGAGAACATAGCGGATGACGCCGAGCGGTTCACCGATCGCGCCGATGGCTGGCTCGCCGTGACGGGAGTCGCTCGACATCTGCACCCTATCACCCGGGCTTGTCTGGGCTTCCACCTTTGGAGCCTGGCAGGTCTCGGTCAGCATGGTGACCGGATGGAAGCCGCGGTCACGGCAGGCCGGATTGCTGCAGCCGAAGGGAAGGGTGCGATTTTCGCACCAGTAGCAATGGGTGGGGCAGGGGGGATTCGTGCCGGCGGACCTCCGGCAGAGCGGTTGACCCGATGGCTGGACGGGATGAACAACGCATGCCTCGCAGCGATGCGGCACCTCGACGATCTCGAAATATGGTCTACCCAAGCGGAGACTGTCATGTCGGTGTTGTCTGGCCGTACGCCTCCGGCTTTGCGCGCTGTATTGACCGAATGGCCCTTGGTCTCCGCACCGATGGCCGAGACTTTGATCGGCGCCAGCCGCGCGGCTGTTCAGCGAAACCTGGCTTGGATGGAGGCGAGTGGGCTGATCCACGAGGTGACTGGCCAAGGGCGTTTCAGGATGTGGCGTGCAGCAATTTAGCGTCCAGATGTGACCACAGCTTTTTCTGAGGCTCGGCTTCGGAGGGCCGAAAATGGTGGGCGCTTTTGTGAGGTGAGATCAAGCATCACCGAGTGGCAAGGTCACAACTGCTTCGAGTCCACCTGCCGCCACATTGCGGAGCAAGACTGTCCCGCCGTGCGCCTGAATGATGGTGCGGGCGATTGCCAGGCCGAGGCCGACGCCGCCGGTATCTCGGCTGCGAGACCCTTCCAAGCGTACGAACGGCTCAAAGACCGCTTCAAGTTGGTCTTCGGGCAATCCCTGGCCCTTGTCCGCGATGGTGATGACGGCCAATCCAGGTGTTCGGTCCAACTTTACCATCGCCACCCCGCCATAGCGGACAGCATTATCGATCAGGTTCCTTAGCGCGCGGTTCAAGGCGTGCGGGCGGACGGTGATGGGCAGAGGCGACGACGGGGCAAGATTGGCCTGATCTCGCCCTACATCGTTGACCAGATCAGTCAGCAGGACGGCAAGATCGACTTCAGCGGCGGGTTCTGCCCGTGCAACCCCGCGTGCGAATTCCAAGGTCGCCTCGACCATTGCCTGCATTTCCTCGACCAGTGCCTTCAGGCGTACACTATCCTCGGTTTCGTCCAGCATTTCGATCCTGAGCCGCATCGCGGTCAGGGGCGAGCGCAAGTCATGACTCAAGGCGGCGAGCATGTGCGTGCGCTCGTTCACGAAGCGGGTGAGTCGGGCTTTCATCCGGTTGAAGGCCTGCGTGGTCTCGCGCACCTCGGATGGCCCCGTCATCGGCAACGGATCGGCATCAAGCCCACGGCCCAAGCGGTCGGCGCCAACTGCAAGAGCGCGCATCGGGCCGACGACGCGCCGCGCGGTCCACCAGGCCACCAAAGCTACCGCCACCGCCATCAACACTACTGGCAGAAGGGCCTGTGGAGTCAGTTGCAGGGCAGGGCGGTAAAACATCGTGCGCACGTTCAGCCAATCGCCCGCCGCAAGTCGAATCGACAGCGTCAGTTCAATGGGGTCGGTCCGCCCTGCCATCATCGCCTCATGCATTGGGCGCATGTTGGCTGGCACTCCGTCTGGCAATGGCATGGACGCGAGGGGAAGCGCATGGACATCGGCGCGAACCTCCCGTTCCGGCTCTCCGAGAATCTGGCGGATCTGCCGCAGAACCATGTCCGCCTCTGCGCTGTCGTGGGACGCTGCAGGCTCGGGCCCGACTTCAAACCGGACAAGCGGAGAATCCGCCGCGCGGAGTATCGACGAGCGCAGATCAGTGGGGGCGCCATCCAGAAGCAAGACAACATTTGCAGCGCGCCCTGCCGCCTCCAGCCCGAGGGCTGCACGGACCGCCCGGTTCCGCTCGTCTGTCAGCAACAACAGGCCAAGCCCTTGTGTGATGGCCAGCGCCAAAAGCAACATGATCAGCAACTGCCCGCCAAGAGATTGCGGGAACAGCTTGCGAAGCTTCGGGAAGCGCGCACTCATGGCATTGCACTGACGTCTGCGGCAAGGCTGTAGCCACCACCCCAGACGGTTGCGATCAGCGCAGGCTTGGCCGGATCGGCCTCGATCTTGCGGCGCAAGCGGCTGATCTGGTTGTCGATGGTGCGATCGAACACCTGTGCGGCGCGACCCGATGTGAGATCGAGCAGTTGTTCGCGACTGAGCACGAAGCGCGGCCGCTCCAGAAACACCGTCAGCAGACGGAATTCCGCGGTTGTCAGCGCGACCTCGACGCCATCGCCGTCAGTCAGGGTCCGGCGGTCGGTATCAAGCACCCATCGGTCGAAGGCCAATCTATGCCCGGCAAGGCTGCCACCAACGACTTCTGCCCGGTCGGATCGGCGCAGGATCGCCTTGATCCGGGCTAGCAACTCACGCGGATTGAAGGGTTTGGGCAGATAGTCGTCCGCCCCGACCTCCAACCCCACGATACGGTCAGTTTCGTCACCCAGGGCTGACAGCATCAGGATCGGAATGTTGCTTTGCGCGTGAAGGCGCCGGCAGACCGACAGGCCATCTTCGCCCGGCATCATCACATCTAGCACGATCAGATCGAACTGACCCACCTTTATCGCGGCATCCATCGCGACCGCATCGGCGGCAGATGACGCGCGCATGCCGTTCTTTTCCAGATATTTCACCAGCGCATCGCGGATCTCGCGGTGGTCATCGACGATCAGGATATGCGGCGGCTGGGTCATCTTCTTGTCTCCTGCTGTCGACCCTATCTGAACCCCTTGGTTCTGCGGACAGAAGATTGTCGCAAACTTCTCTCAGCACCCTTGCTTGCGACATATTGATACAAAACAGGCGTCCCCCTGACAAACCTGTGGGACACCTGCCCCCCAGATTGGACACATCGCAAACTGATCCAGGAGAGACAGAATGAAACGTTCGACAAAATTCGCCCTCGCAACCGTTGCCGCCCTTGGAGTGGCAGCTGTCGCCGTTCCGGTCGTTGCCCAGCAAGGCCAGATGCAGCACGGTGGCATGATGGGGGGCGGCATGGGCATGACGGGCCAGCATGGCGGCATGATGGGTGGGGCCATGGGCATGATGGGCGGCGGCCAAAGCTTTGCCATCACCACGTTCGATGCCGACAAGGATGGCACGCTAAGCCCCGAGGAAATGACGGCCGGCATGCAGGCTGAACTCAAGACCTACGATACCGACGCCAATGGCACCCTGTCGCTGGATGAATTTGCGGTGATGCACGCGGCTCACACCCGACCAATGACCGTGCGTGCCTTCCAGATGCACGACGCCGATGGAGATGCGCAGGTGACAGAGGCTGAAATGGCCGCCATGGCAGAAATGATGCAAAGCCACATGGTCGGGCAGCAGGGCAACATGCCGGGCATGGGTCACGGGATGATGGGCAACAACTGACGCGCCTTTCTTCTCCCGCTAACGAGGCGAAGCAGCATTAGCGGGAGAAATCCCAACACAGATCAGGAGGCCATAAAGATGAAAGGCTATGGTATGGGATTTGGCATGGGTTTCGGCTGGCTCTGGATGATGGTCACCCTTGTGCTGGTCGGCCTCGCGATTGCGGCGCTGGTCAAATATTTGCGCAAATAGTCGAAAGGAAACACGATGAACTATACGATCAACCGCCTGATCACCGGCGCGGATTTTGACGCGGTCGATGCCCGAACCCGTGCCGCGCTTGCGGAGAACGGCTTTGGCGTGCTGACAGAGATCGACGTCAAGGCAACGATGAAGAAGAAGCTGGACGTGGATATGCCAGCCTACCGGATTCTAGGGGCCTGCAATCCGAAGATGGCACTGGAAGCCATAGGGATGGAACCGCGCGTCGGTGCGATGTTGCCCTGCAACGTTATACTTCGCGAGATCGAAGGCGGAGTCGAGGTAAGTGCGATTGATCCGGTGGCGTCGATGCAAGCCATCGATAATCCGGCGCTTAACAAGGTGGCCGGGCGGGTGCGTGATATGCTGACTGGCACAGTTGCAGCGATCTGAGCCGCGCCGCATGACAGACACCCCTCGTGATCTTGTCAAAGCCTGAGCTCGGGCATCTATGCTTGAAGCCCTGATGCTGACTTGTTCACCATTTCCGTCGGTTTCGGGATATTGCTGCCGCAGCTGCCCGACCTGATCGAATGCCTGCTGTGCGTGGCCGGCAAGGCGGAGCAGGTGTCGCGCGCTACCGGGCTGTTGACGGCGCTTCATATCTTCGCCTTGTTTCTTTGTGCACCGTTCTGGGTGCGGCTGTCGGATCAGTAGGTGCGGCGGCTGTCCTGCTGATCGGGCTTGTGGGCTTTGCTGCGGCTACAGTGGCCTTCGCAGTGTTCGAAATGTTGAACGCAGTCCATGTGGAACGGGTGTTGAGCGGGCTCTTCGCAGCCGCGGTCACCCCGGTTGCCCTTGCGGCGGTCTCGGACCTGCTGGCGACCAAGGTGGAACTGGGTCGTCGGTTGACGTTTGTCTCGCTGGCGGGAATTTCCGAGTTTCTGTTGGGGCTGACGCTGGGCGTTGCGCTGACACGTGGATTGGGAGGGTTTGGAGGTGCGACGGGTGCCTTGGCGCTGATTGCGGCTCTGGTTGTAACGCTGCCTGTGCGTGTCGCGTAGCTATTAGTTTCGAGATACGAAATTCAACAAAATCAACAGTCGGTCGTGGGACCGTTCAACGACCTGAGGTCATGCGGCACGCTGAAAGAGCGGTAGCGGCACAAATGGCGAAATGATGGTCTGCCTTCGTTGAAGGGGTGGCTGGCAAGCGAGATGTTCCGAAAGATCGTCGTTGGCAAGGGCGACGCGAACTTGAAGGAGCAGGTTTGCCCCGCGTTCAATCCAGCGCATCTGCTGCTTCTTGACCATCCGCCTTGCAACAGGATTGTTGACACTCGCTTCAGCAGCTGTGGAGGCTATCCGCTTCCCTTCGAGATATCTTGCACCGAAGTTGGCGATCGAACCCCCGTTTTGCTCGATCTCCGCGCGCAAGTTGAACAGACAGCCACGTAGCGCGATGATCGCGGAGCTGCCCTGTTCATCTGCCTTTAGGTCGTGAAACAGTCGACCGATCAGGTCAATTGCCTTGTCTGTTTGACCATTCCAAAGACGCCACCTCACCGCTGCTAGGTCTTCGAGAAGCTCCTCCCGCTCGTTTGGCGGCAGTCGTCGCGCCAACCATTCGGCAGTCTGTTCAATGGGGACCTCTGAGTAGACTACCCGCCAGACAGGCTTGTCTGGCGGGCAGGGTAGCTCACGGTTGCCTTGCAGCATTCCAGACGAGGGCGGCAACTACGAAGAAGAGCGCAGCACCTAAACCCCATACTCGCGCATAGCCGATCATGTCGCCCCAAGGAGCAATGGCATAGCCAATGGCGAGCAGCGTCCAGACGGACGCCACACCGAGAAGCAGCAAGATGTCTTCAGTCATTTTGGATCTCCCATGAAGTGTGTGTCAGTGGCCCGCAGTGCCGGTGGCAATCAGAGGAACCGCTTGCAGAAGTTCAAAGCCGATTGCGCCAAAACCATACATGGCAGCTGCGATCACCAGGATCGAGAGCGGCCCCGTCCAAGCGGCAGTGCTTCCACTTGGCAAATCAGACCACTGAAAGCCGGCAAGCTCCTGGTTTTCATTCACACCACGCCGACCAACGAACGATGCTAGCAACGTGGCTGCATAGGCAAGAAGCGCCAGCGCCATTACACCGCCGCCGGCACCAACGAGGGCCATGAGCGTGGACCAGAAGGCCGGGGCTTCTCCACCGTAGCTGACGTCCATCACCCGTCGCGGCACGCCCATGAATCCTGCAATCACGCCCGCGCCACCGAACACCAGTAGTCCTGCGGATGCTACCCATGGCAGGATGCGTAACAAACTGGGCATCCGCAGGCTGCGTCCGGTGAGCCCAGGCAACAGCACCGACAGCCCTGCCAGAAGCGAAAGGCTGACCGTTCCGACCGTGAAAAAATGGAAGTATCCCGGAACGAAAAACGTGTCCGACAGAAGCGGTGCCAGCTTTTCCTGGATCAAGACGAAAGCCAAAGAAATCCCCAGCATCATGTTGATCACGGCCACGGACGCCGCCGTAGTCGCAGGATGCTCCCAAGGCAGCTTGCGAATCCACCCGAAAAGCCCGGTTGCGCCAGCCGCTCGTGCGTGCACTTCCAGTGAAGCGATGATTACCAGAAAGGCCGTGAGCGTCGGCACCGAGACAAAGAGCGACAGTACCGAGCCGGCGACCTTGACATATTCAGGCAGGCCGGGGTCAAGGAACATATGATATAGCGAAGTCGGCGGGACGAATACCAAGTAAAGACTGAAGACAATCTTCGAGAACCTGGCCCCGAACACCGACTTGGTTCCGGTAAGGGCCTGCATCAGGATGTACCACACCAGGACCGTTGCCATCAGCGGCAGGTAGTGCAGGTTGTGGAACAGGATGTGCCAACCGGTCTCCTGCCCGACCGGGAAATCGGCCAGTCCGAGGGACCACAAGAGGGACGGCAGAAACGCATGGATCGCCGCAAAGCCGGTGACTATCAGAAATCCCGACCAGGCCAGCAGGGCGAAGCCGAGCGCATCCAGCACTTTGCGACGATCTCTTCCGAGTGAGGACAGGAGCGTTGCGATGGCCGATGCCGGAACCAGCATCAGGCCGAGTCCCAGCAGGACATAGCCCGCGCTGAACACAAGAACGGTCAGCGGCTCGTCGGCGAGAAGTTCGGCATTTCCGTCATAGAGCGGGGGCGAGCCCATCACCGTCGCAACAAGGCCGAGGGCAAAGCCCAGCATCATGGCGCCGATACCCAGGCTGGCCAGAGAGCGGCGGAGAAGGCCGGTCGGGCCGCCGCCATTCCCACGTTCGACTGCCGAAAAGCCCAGAACGAGCGCGGCCTGTGCGAAATAGAGCCAATAGAAGAATGCGCTGACGCCATGCACCGAAAGGTAGCGGTAGCCGGATTCTGGCAAGACGTTAAGGAAGCCGGCTCGGACAAGGGCCGTCAGCAAGCCACCGGTCAGTCCGATGATCAGCGCCAGAAGTGAGGCAATCGCCAGCGCGATAACCAGGCGACGGTCCTGCGGCGGAAGCGTGCGCAGGCGGGAAATGATTGTGTCAGACATCGAAATTCCCTCCTTACGCTACCGTTATGCGGGCTTGCATGCCGTCATGGCCGGGCCCGCAATAGGACGTGCAATAAACAAGAAAGCTTCCCGGCCGGGTGAATGTCACGTTCAGCTCAGTCTCGGTCCCTGCCGCAAGGCGGATCATCCTTGCGCCTTCGCCGAACTGGATTGACGCACCATGCGCCACATCTGCAGCCAGCATCCTGAAGCGGTAGGGCTGGCCGAGGTCAAACCTCAGGGCCGGCGGATCGAAGTAATAGCGCTCCGCGAGCATAAGCACCTCGACGGTGCCGAGCATATCGGAAATGTCCTCCGCTCCATGATCCGCAAGGCCACCGGACGACATCACCATTCCTGCCATGTCCATGTGAGACGGGTCGCCCGCTTCGGCACTTGGCCTGGGATAGACAGTCCCATCCGGCTCACTGAACCTTTCGACAAATGCGGCGACTTCTTTACGGAAAGCATCGATGTCTGTTCCGGATCCCATGCCCGCATGTTCTGGCATGGCCATTTCGGCTTCGGGTCCAGCGAGTTCCGGGTATTGATCTGCGGCCAAGACGGAAAAGGGGTTGGGCGCCGCCCCGTATGCTGCCCACAGGCCGTAAAGGCTGACGCCTCCGAAGCCCAGTGTCGCAATGAAACCCCGTCGGGTGGTGATATGTCTTTCGACTGGCATGGTCATGTCCTTAAGATGGCCAACCACAAAAGAGCGCGGCAAGCGTCACTTCGGATCGGCTGAAAAGGGGCACCTGCAAGCACACGGCAATGGCGCGCAGCAAAGCTGCCCAGCTGGTACCGTGAAGTCAGGTGACTGCGACGGTCGGATCAGATCGAAATTGGGGGGCGGTGCCCGGGTGAAACGGGCAAGCCTGCGCAAGTATCTCCGTCGCCAGGCTCAAGCACATCTGTTCCAACCGAGAGCACAGCCGCATCCGAAGGGATGTCTCGAAGACCAATCGGAAAACAAGCTCCAGAAGAACAGAGAGACTGAAGCGGACCCTGACCACCGTCACCAAGGCCTGGAGACTCCAAAAGGGTAGCGTGATCTGCACTGGCGTGTAGCGACACCGTGCTGCTGCACCCGGACGAATGGTCGCCCGCCGCAGTCAAAGAAAACTGTCCGAAAAGACTCAGAAAGACGACTGCAATCCAGCAAATCAACCGCAGACTATATTGGCGCTGTCCGCGGCCTCCGCTCACTCCTTTGGCATGATTGGTGCGCCGCATTACGCATCCCTAGCGTCCGAACTATTGGAGGTTCTACGCTGGGAGCCACCAACCGCCTTGATGCAAGTCAATCGACGCAGAGTTCACCTGACACAAGTCTGTGATCGCGCGTCTCGACTGCACTCAACGGGTGTCAACAGCTTCCGCGACCGCAGTAGGTTGCTCCCGCCCGTCTTCCGGCATCAATCGGAAGAGAAGGGAAGCGAGAGCAAGCCAGCCGATCAGGCTTAGACCGAGTGCCCGCGCACTGTAGAGCGCGGCCAGATCCGGAGGAATGACCGGGACGGACGCAGGTGGCTGCGGTGCCCCGAGAAGGTGGGGGGCGACCATCAGGGCAAGCCCTGCGAGACGCCCGGGCCAGGACTTGACCCCACTTGCGAGGAAAAGCCCTGCCACCGTCGCCGCCGCCGTCATGACCCACCAGATTTGCCTGTCCGACAGATCAGCGGCCTGCATGCCTGGCAACTCCGGTGGCAGTCCCAAGCTGGGTGACAGGGCGAAAGCAGCGAAGCCGGAAAGAGCGAGCGCGGGCACAGAAATGCTGGTTGGACCCCACAGGGCACGGTGTGTTGCAAGAGCAGCTCCCGCAACAAGGGCAAAGCCTGACCAGGTCAAAACCAAAGTCAGGACTGTCAAGCCGCTTCGCACGACGACAGAAAACTCATCATCCGCCTCGTGGGCATCGTGCGCAGGCAGGACAGGATCGCCATTCGACGCCGAGCGGTCATCTTGCGCCACCCCCATCAGGACAAGTTCGCCGGTCTCGTATCGCTCGGCTTCGACGATTAGTGGCTGGATCAGAAAAAACTGCAAAAAGGCAACCGCTAGGCCCGTAACGGCACCAGCAATCACCCCGCCGGACAGCAGGGACTTCGTCATGTCAGCTAACCCGATCTGTCAGTGGCAGGGAAAGCCGGTGGCGTGGCGGGTATCATGTGTTGCGGCATGCAGCGCATCTGAAGAGGCGAAACCTGCCGCAAAGATGAGAAACGCTCCAAGGACAGCACTGGTCAGGATGGGCCGAACCAGACCTGCGTGCTGTAGGGACGAGGTGGAAAGAGTGGTGGCAGACATGATGTTTCTCCGCCCGTCACACCCGACGGGATTGGGGTTAAGTCTCCTGTCTGGCCGGTCTCCTGGCTCACGGTCACTGCAACCCTTCGCCTTCCCGGGCAGTTGCCCAGTGGCATATCGAAGGGACACTACCGCATACAGTCGCGGGGGCGGCTGAGGTAACGGGCGCCGCAACTGGGTCCGCCCTTCCTCATTCCCGATTGAGTTCGGGGATTCTGCATCCCATGAACACCAAACAAAATCACAATCATGCGCACGCCGGAGAATGTCAATGCGCTTGAAGTCCGGCAGCCTTGCCGGAGCGGGGCGCGGATTGTTGATCTTCCTCGCGTGCTCCGCTGCCATGATCGGGGCCATTCACGAGGTCGGCAAGGATCGGACAGTCCGGGCGGTGATCGCCGCAGCACGCATCTGCCAGATGACGCAGCGTGTCCATCATTGCCTGCATTTCACGAATTCGAACTTCAAGACCGGCGATCTGCTCAAGCGCAATCTGTTTCACGTCGGCACTCTGCCGCGAACGATCCTGCCAGAGTGCCAGCAACTCCTCGATTTTCTCGACGGAAAAGCCCAGATCCCGCGCCCTTCGGATGAAGCGCAGTAGCTGAACATCGGTCATCGTGTAGACGCGATATCCTGCAACCGTCCTTCCTGCTGCCGGAATGAGCCCGATCGACTCATAGTAGCGAATCATCTTTGCGGAGACGCCCGAGGCTTTTGAAGCTTCACCGATGTTCATTTCAGAACCTCCTTACGCGGCGTTTGCGGGTGCAAAGCGCCGCAGCCGCAGGGCGTTTCCAAGAACGAAGACCGACGATAGCGCCATCGCGGCGGCGGCAAAGATCGGCGACAGCAGGATACCAAAGGCGGGCCAGAGCGCGCCTGCGGCAACCGGGATCAGCAAGGCATTGTAGATGAACGCCCAGAACAGGTTCTGGCGGATATTTCGCATCGTGGCCTTGGACAGCGCGATGGCATCCGAGACGGCAGTCAGCCTGCCCGACATCAGGACGACGTCCGCCGCTTCGATGGCGATGTCGGTGCCGGTGCCGACGGCAAGGCCCACATCCGCTTCGGCCAGGGCGGGCGCATCGTTGATCCCGTCGCCAACATAGGCAAGCGGGCCTTGCGCCTTCAGACGTTTCACCGCAGCGACCTTGCCGTCGGGCAGCACCTCGGCCACCACTTCGTCAATGCCAAGCTGGCGGGCGATGGCGTTTGCCGTGCGGCCATTGTCGCCGGTGATCATCGCAACCTTCAGCCCCAACCGATGCAATGCCTGGATCGCCTGCGGCGTGGTTTCCTTGATCGGGTCCGCAACGGCGAGGATTGCAGCAAGTTTTCCGTCGATGGCGGCATAGAGCGGTGACTTGCCTTCGTCGCCGAGCCGGGTCGCGGTGTCGCCGAAGCCAGACACGTCGAGGCCGAGCTTGACCATGTAGCGGTCGGCACCGATTTCGACCCGCTGACCGCCCGCCTGCGCCGTGACACCGAAACCGGTGACGGAATCGAAGGCAGTGACCTCTGGAAGGATCAGCCCCTCGGTTTCGGCCGCCGTGACGATTGCGCGGGCGATCGGATGCTCGGACTTCGCTTCGACAGCCGCCACCACGGCCAGCACTGCGGCGCGGTCGAAGCCCGGTGCCAGCGCCATGTCGGTCAGGCGCGGCTTGCCCTCGGTCAGGGTACCGGTCTTGTCGAACGCGACCACCTTGACGCTCTGCAAGGCTTGCAGAGCCTCGCCCTTGCGGAAGAGCACGCCCATTTCGGCACCACGCCCGGTGCCGACCATGATCGACGTTGGCGTGGCCAGACCCATGGCGCAGGGGCAGGCAATGATCAGGACGGCGACGGCGTTGACCAGGCCGAAGGTCAGGGCCGGATCAGGCCCGAAGATCAACCAGACGGCGAAGGTCAGCACGGCAAGTGTCATAACGACGGGAACGAACCACATCGTGACGCGGTCGACCAACGCCTGTATCGGCAGCTTGCCGCCTTGCGCGGCTTCGACCATGCGGATGATCTGAGCCAGCATCGTGGCCTCGCCCACCGCCGTCGCCCGGAAACTGAACGCGCCGGTCTGGTTTACTGTGCCACCGGTCACTGTGCTGCCCGGTGCCTTCTCGACCGGCAGGGGCTCGCCAGAGATCATGCTTTCGTCGATCCAGCTTGCGCCCGTCGTGACCTCTCCGTCGACCGGCACCCGCTCGCCAGGACGGACCTCGACGACATCACCGGGGCGGACTTCGGCGACCGGCACTTCGACCAGGCCGCCATTGCGAAGGACACGGGCAGTCTTGGCCTGAAGCCCGACCAGTCGCTTGATCGCCTCTGAGGTCCGGCCTTTTGCGCGAGCTTCAAGCAGACGACCAAGGAGGATCAGTGTGACGATGACTGCCGCCGCTTCGTAATAGACATTCTGGGTGCCCGTGGGCAGGACTCCGGGGGCAAAGGTTGCCACGAGGGAATAGCCGAAGGCAGCCAACGTTCCGACCGCGACCAGGCTGTTCATGTCAGGCGCCAGACGCGCCAGGGCCGGAAACCCCTTGCGGTAAAACCTGAGGCCAGGACCAAGGAGGACCACGGTCGTCAAGGCGAACTGTATGTACCAGCTGTTCTGCATGCCAATGCTTTTCATCACCGCCATGTGGACCCACATGAACAGATGCGACCCCATCTCGAGGACAAACACAGGCAGAGTCAGAGCCGCAGCAAAAAGCACATCGCGCCGCAATGCGGCTTCCTCGGCTGTTTTCTTCGCGGCGGACTCTTCTGACATGATGGCGGTTTCGGTCGTTGCCCGTGCCTCGTAACCCGCATCCGCGATTGCGCCGATCAGGGAGGCAAGGTCCGCCGTTCCGGTGACCGTGGCGCGTTCCGTGGCCAGATTGACATTGGCTGCGGTCACACCGGGTACCGTTTTCAAGGCCCGCTCCACCCGTGCGACGCAGGAGGCGCAGGTCATACCCTCGATGACGATATCGTTCGGACGCGATGGCACATCATAGCCCGCGTCCTCGATTGCCTTGACCAGAGCCGATCGGTCCAGGTCCGGTCCGATGATTTCTGCCCGTTCCGTCGCGAGGTTTACGGCTGCAGTTTTGACCCCGGGGACAGCCTGCAGTGCGCGTTCAACGCGCCCGACACAGGATGCGCAGGTCATGCCTTCGACGTCGATCACGATCCTGCCGAGGTCTGCCATGGCGTTCTGAGGGACTTGTATGTTCATCGCGGCACTCCAGTGGCGAGTTACTCCGCTGACTGAGATAGGGCTTCCCATGATGGGAAGGTCAAGTCCTGATTTCAATTTGTCTCATCACGGAATTGTTCCCTTGACCTTACAACGGTGGGAAGGCCCATATCGAGGTGCATGAGACGACTGTCCAAAGGAGACACTCATGCAGTTCCACATCGAGAACATGACCTGCGGCGGCTGCGCGCGCAGCGTCACCAAGGCGATCCAGTCGGTGGACCCCTCCGCTGAGGTGAGCGCGGATCCGGGCTCGCACAAGGTCGAAGTGAAATCAGCGGCTTCTCGCGACCGGTTGGTCGCGGCGCTGACCGAGGTCGGCTACGCGCCTGCCTGACAAAACATAATCATCGAAGGAAAATCTGAATGAACAAACGTACTCTCGCGCTGTCTATTGCGGCAGTTGCTGTTGTCGGCGGGATCGCATTTGCCCAGCAAACCATGGAGGGCATGGACCACTCCAACATGGGTGGCATGGGCATGGGGGATATGGGCATGATGAGCCATGCTTCCATGATTCCGGCAGAGTTGGCCGACAATCCGGCTGTGCAGGCCTACGCGGCGGCAATGGACCAGATGATGGCGGACATGATGGTGCCTTATACCGGGGACGCTGACGTGGACTTCGTGCGAGGCATGATTCCGCACCATGAAGCTGCGGTCGCGATGGCGCGAATCCAGCTGAAGCATGGCACGGACCCGGAAATCAGAAAGCTCTCGGAAGAGGTGATCGCGGCTCAGGAGGCCGAGATCGCCGAGATGAAGGCCTGGCTCGCGGCTCGCGGGTTGTAAGGCGCTTCAGTGGCGGCAGGGTGGCCCGCTCCCGGCCATCCTGCCGTCCGACCTGACACACAGCGACCGTCTGGCCGCATCGGTCTAGGGATTATTGCCATGACGGCTGAGAATGGACACGCAAACCACCACGACCATCAAGTTGGGCACGCGGCGAAGTCGAACAAGAGCGAACTCCGGTCCGGTGCTGGCGGGCATTCAAGCCACAAGGCCGGGCACGCTGGCATGGTCGACGACTACCGCAGGCGCTTCTGGTTGGCGTTGGCTCTCACGATCCCGGTTTTGGTCCTGTCCCCAATGGTCCGCGATTTTGTCGGGCAAGGCATGGCACGCTTGCTTGCCGGTGAAGAGTGGATCGCACTGAGCCTGTCATCTGTGATCTACTTCTGGGCAGGATGGCCCTTCCTTAAGGGCGCCGGTCCTGAAATCCGCGCTGGCCGTCCAGGAATGATGACGCTGGTCGCGCTTGCCATCTCGACAGCCTATTTCTACTCGGCTGCCGTCACACTGGGACTGCCCGGCGGAGAGCCGTTCTATTGGGAACTGGCCACGCTCGTCACGATCATGCTTTTGGGGCATTGGCTTGAGATGCGGTCCGTCCTCGGCGCTTCTCGCGCTTTGGAGGAACTGGTACGCCTGCTGCCCGATACCGCACTGCGGGTGACCGCGGACGGTGGAACGGAGGACGTGCCCGTCGCGGCCTTAATCGCCGGAGACCGGGTCGTGATCCGCCCCGGTGCCAAGGTGCCGGTCGATGGAAAGATCATCGAAGGCACATCATCCTTCAACGAGGCCATGCTGACCGGGGAATCGAAACCTGTCACGCGGTCTGCCGGCGAGGCTGTCATCGGCGGTGCGGTAAATGGCGAAGGTGCCGTCACCATCGAGGTGAAGGCGACGGGCGAGGCAACCTACCTGTCGCAGGTCATCGCCATGGTGAAAGCAGCACAGGACAGCCGCTCGCGCACACAGGATCTGGCCTCGCGCGCCGCAACTGTCCTGACCTGGATTGCCATCACCGTCGGCCTCGGATCGTTCGGTTACTGGTATGCGGTCGGGGCGGGGGCCACCTTTGCGCTTGAGCGGATGGTGACAGTCATGGTCATCGCGTGTCCGCATGCGCTCGGCCTTGCCGTGCCGCTTGTCGTGGCCGTCTCGACGTCGCTGGCGGCGCGCAACGGACTGCTGATCCGCGACCGTGCAGCCTTTGAGCGTGCGCGGGATCTGAATGCCGTGGTCTTCGACAAGACCGGCACCCTGACCGAAGGCAGGTTCGGCGTCAGCGATCTGGTTTTGCTGCAAGGTGGCGACGAGACGACCGCTTTGCGTATTGCGGCTTCGGTTGAAAGCCAGTCGCAGCATCCGATCGCTACCGGGATTGTCGCCGCCGCAAAAGCCCGTGGCATAGACTTTCCGGCCCCGGAAGGCTTGCAGAGCATCACGGGTGCGGGGGTTACGGCACGTGTGGACGGGCGGGAGGTCGCCATCGTCAGCCCTGGTCATCTTCGGCGGCAAGGCCGACCCGTGACCGACCCGCGCCTCGCCCTGCTGGAGGAGGCAGGCAAGACCGTCGTGGTGCTGGAGGTCGGCGGCCAGCCCTATGCGTTGCTGGCTTTGGCAGACATCGTGCGCGCGCAATCGCGTGATGTCGTGGCACGTCTCAAGGCCAGGGGTGTCAGGTCCATCATGATGACGGGAGACGCGGAGGGGGTCGCGAAATCGGTCGCTGCAGAACTCGGCCTCGATGAATATTTCGCACAGGTCCTCCCGGAGCAGAAGGCGGCCCACGTGAAAGAACTTCGCGCCCGGGGTCTGAAGGTTGCAATGGTTGGAGACGGGGTGAACGACGCGCCGGCGCTCGTCGAAGCCGATCTTGGAATTGCCATTGGTGCGGGCACGGATGTCGCCGTGGAATCCGCCGACGTGGTCCTGGTGCGTTCTGACCCACGGGATGTGGAGGCCATTCTTGGCCTGTCCCGAGCGACGTATTCGAAGATGGTGCAGAACCTGATCTGGGCGACCGGATACAACGCATTTGCCATTCCAATGGCTGCTGGCATCACGTTCGGCACCGGCTTCCTGATGACACCTGCAGTCGGCGCCGTATTCATGTCGGCATCGACCATTATTGTAGCGATCAATGCACAACTCCTGCGGCGATACAGATCGAACTAAGGCGACATTGAGCGCCTAGCAAGACCAAGCGTGCTTTTCAGTAAGTTGCTAGGTGAGGCGCGATCAATCCTGAACGGCCATGCAAGCCATGCCGAGCGGGAACTTGAAGCACGCTGCGGTGCGCTCTTTCAGCCCATGCCGTGAAGTCCGTGGAAGCCACCTGTAACTATCACGGGTACGACGATCACAGCGGCCAAAATGACGATCACGACGCGCTGCCAGAGTTTTCGGTGCCGCCAGCAGAGAAAGGCAGTGGCGAACAAAACCAGCCCTAGTTCCACTACGCCGATGATACCGCCGTAATAGTTCGGGTCCCAGTAGCTGACCGGACTGCGGAATACCCAGTCCGACACAGGCCAGAATTGGCGGCGAGCATCGTCGTGATGGGTGATGAAGTCGGTGGTCGCATGCAAAAAGCCGGCTCCTGCAAAGGCGGTGAGAATGTGGTGACGTCGCCAGTGTCCAAGAGTAAGAAGCAGGCCCCAGACGAAAAAGCTGTGATCAACGGCAAAGACCGCCTGCCATGAGTGCGAGTAGAAGAGGTCTCCGAAGACTTCATGCTGCGGAATTCCGACCAGGCGTGTCGAAAATAGGACCAACGCAAACATCGGAACATCAGGAGCGAGGCCGCCCAGCATGGCCGCTACCAGAGTGGACGGCACGACGGGCCGCGCAAAGACAGCAGCCCCGATCAGCATATGCGTTGGTGTGTTCACCGCATCAACAGGCCGGAAATGGTTCTGCCTTCTCTTCTTCCGCAATCTGTCGGAGGAGGGAAAGGGGAACCGCACCGCTGAGCACGGTCCGTCCGATCACCAGACCTGGGGTGCCGATAAACCCGAAGAGATCGGCAAGTGCGCGTGTTCGGTCGAGCTCAGCCTGAACGCCGGCGGAGGACATGTCGATCAAGAGTTGCTCGACATCCAGATCAAGGGTCTCCGCAACACGCCGTACCGAGGCCTCTTCGGCAACCATCGGTGTCCGCATGAAGCGGCGGCGAAGCTCCTGTTGCTTGCCCTGACGTGCGGCGGCGACGGATGCCCGGGCGGCCAGCTCAGACGGCGGCCCGAAGATCGGAAGTTCGTGTTGCACGAGCCGGAATGCAGTTGGGCCCTCGGCCAGCAGGCTTTCAAGATCTCGCTCGAGAGCACGACAGAAGGGGCAACGAAACTCGCTGAAGTATGCGATGGGAACCTCAGATTTGGAGGCGCTGCTCCCAAATAAGGCCGGGCATGGGTCGGTGCGCAGGGTCTCCATGCGTGCCCTGCGTGCTCCCGCATCAGGTAGCGGCCCATCGAGACCGACGAGTGCGATGTTTGCCGTGGAGGTCTGAGCGGCTAGCTCCAGTCGACGAAAAGGCGGCACACCCTCGACGTCGACATAGGAAAGCCCGCGTCCGCCAAGCCGGTCCCAAGGCAAGGCCCGCAACCCATAGATCACTGCAATGATGACCCCCACTCCGAAGAGATCACGACGCCGGATCGTCACAGGACTGTCACCGGTGTTCCGACGGGCACCTGCTCGTAGAGTTGGATCACATGGTCGTTCAGCATCCTGATGCAGCCGTTCGACACAGATTGTCCAATCGACCAGGGCTCTGTCGTGCCGTGAATCCGATAGTAGGTGTCGCGCCCGTCGCGGTAAAGGTAGAGGGCGCGGGCACCTAGAGGGTTGCCAGGTCCGCCCGGCACCCCATCGGCGAATTGGGCATAGCGATCGGGATTCCGGTGGATCATGTCGTTTGTCGGGCGCCATGACGGCCATTCGGCCTTGCGTTCGATGATTGCCGACCCCTTGAATGCCAGACCGGCCTTGCCGACGCCAACACCGTACCTCACGGCTCGCTCGGAATCGAAAACAAAATAGAGAAAGAAACTTCGCGGGAAGACCAGGATCTGACCGGGGGCATGTTGCTCTCGGACTCGGACCTCGCGAGGTTGAAATTCGTCGGCCAGGACAAAGGGTTCTTCGGTATGGGCGCGAAGGATAGTTGGCATCGACAGGGCTGCAGCGGCTGCGCCGGTGAGAAAGGATCGACGAAAAATCATGGGAACTCCTGAGGGGAACGTGAAGGACGAGGGTTCACTCAGAGGAAGTTTCGCGGAGGTGGGCGTCGGGGGGCAAAGGCTCGGCTCGAAGCCGAGTCCTGCGTGATCACGAATTGCGCTGACTTGGCAGACGGTGCCACCTCGAAAAATGACAAGGTGGCAGTTGCGACAAGCTGGCAGGAGGCATGGCCTGATCCGTCGCTGCAAAGGGCGTCCTGGTCCACAGCTGAGGTTTGAGCATGATCTTCATGCGCGCCGTGGGATGCGTGATCAGGAAGCGCCGCCCAGAGAAGGGCGACGAGCAAGCACAAACCGCACAAGATATTCGCAAACTTACGCATGGGCGCAGAATAGCGCTCTTGGTGCATGGGTGAGGTGTTCACATCGAAGTGAGCAGAGAATTTCCCAACAAAATCGGCGAAAGCGCCACGGCTTCACCTCTTTGTGACCAATGAGAGACGGGAAGCGATTTGACCTTCCCACGTTGGAAGCCGGCAAAGGTTACAAAAAGAGGAGCAGAACATGCGATTCAGTCGACGACTTTTCGTTGCCGGAGCCCTTGCCGCGCCTTTCCTGACGGGCCGGGCAGCCTTTGCGACCGAGGACAATCAGGGGCCCGTCCGAAACAACATCTCGGCGTTCCGCACCCATGAGTGGCAGGACCACTTCGACTCGCTTGGGGTGGGGGTTATCATCTCTGACACCACGGCCAAGGTTCTCCAGCACTGGACGAGCGATGGTCAGATGTTTCTCTACCCCACTTCGGTTCCGCTGTCGGATGAATTGACCCGGCGGGGATATACCGAGGTCGTCGAGAAGCGGGAAAACCCGAGCTGGGCTCCGACACCCTCGATGCGGGAGCGCAACCCGGAATGGCCAGCCTTTGTGCCAGGAGGCGATCCAACAAATCCGCTTGGCACCCGCGCCCTGTATCTCTCGTGGCAGTACTACCGGATTCATGGTACCCACGATACGCGCAAGATCGGTCGCCGCTCGTCGAACGGCTGTATCGGGCTTTACAACGAGCACATCGAAGAAGTGTTCGATCGCACGCCGGTCGGAACGAAAGTCAAGCTGATCTGAACAGATGAGAGCGACAGCAACCCCATTGGCCCTCCCGCAAAACCTGCTTGTACGCAGGCTGTTGCGTTTCGCGTCGATGTGGCTTTTGACTGTCGCTCTGGTCATGGGCTTGGTGTTGGGACAGTCTGCTGAAGCAGCGTCTGGCAACGAGCATCATTCCGTCCTCACCGTCGAGGCTGCCGATACCCCCGAACAGCAATCTTCGGTAACGCCTGCCTGCCATCCCGGCGTCATTTGCACAGCGTTCGTTTTGCCAGATGCTCTGGCATCGATACAGCCCACGGCCGTTCCGGCTGTGCTTCAGCCCGACGCTGAGCAGTCGCAACGCCGTTTTGGCGGTCCGGCCATCACACTTCCTCCCCCGCGAACCCTGACCTGACAGTCGGGCCGAACGATTGTTCGATGACCAGACGAGCCGGTTTGAAAGACTGGCTCAGGTTAGACCCTTTCTCAGCCTGACTCCAGAATTCGTCCCAAGCTGTGACCTGCCTGACCGGCAGGGTGCAGCCAATGATCAACAACAAGAAACCAAGGGCAGTCAGGCAGATGAAATCTCAATGGACGGGCGCGATCGCGCTTGCCGCTTCCGCCGTCGCGGCAGTGGCACTGGCACATACGGGGGCGACGGGCGTCGTCCTGGACCGAATGAACGGAATGACGGCAATGCGCGACACCATCGCCGAATTGGCACCGATGATGCAGGGCACCGTGCCCTACGACACCTTCATTGTGTCTGAAGGCGCCAGCGTCATTGCAAGTCATGCGGGTGGGACGATGCTGTCGCTCTTCCCTGAAAACAGCCTTGAAGGCACCACCTATGCCAAGCCGGAAATCTGGGCCGATTGGCAGGAGTTCGCGGCCCTCTCCGAAGAGCTGAAGGCCTATGCTGATGCCTTGGCTGAAGCTGCCCCGAATGGCCTCGAGCCCGCGCGTTTGCCAGCTACCGAGATGGCTGGCATGGATCACTCGGCCATGGGCATGACCGGAACACCGCAACCGGCGCAGGGCTTCACGGTCGCGGAATTGATGGGATACGGAGCGGCTTCGGAAAAGATCGCGGTGACACGAGGGACATCGGACCCGACAGTTTTGGAGCTTGATCTGACGACACTGGCGGCGGACGACCTCTTCAACCGGATCAGCGCGACATGCTCTTCCTGTCATGCACAGTTTCGTGCGGGCCGGAACTGACCATGCGAGGTTTGATCCGGCTTTCCTTTGTCTTCCCAGCCATCGTGGCAGGTATAGGTGCCGGAGTGTTGGCACTGTGGCCGATCGGGGAGGTCGAGCCCGCGAGCTTTCCTCCCGGCGATGCCGAACGCGGGGCCTATCTCGCGCGCGCAAGTGGCTGCGTGTCCTGCCATACCAACTCAGCCGCCAAGGGTCTGGCGCTCGCGGGAGGTGCGCCTCTGGACACACCATTCGGCACCTTCGTGCCACCGAACATCACACCGCATCGGGAGGCCGGGATCGGGCGCTGGACTGTGCAGGATTTCGCCAAGGCGGTGCGCCAAGGGGTGTCGCCTGACGGCGACCCCTACTACCCCGTCTTCACCTACTCTTTCTACGCCGGTTTTACCGATCAGGACATTGCCGACCTCTGGGAGGCGTTCCGCACCGTCCCGGCTGTTGGCGATGCAGCCCCACCCCACGACGTCGGCTTTCCCTTCAGTTTCAGATCGGGGCTGAAGCTCTGGCGCGCGGCTTACCTTGAGACGCCCAAGACGGACGCACTTATGGGCACGTCTTCCCCGTGGAACCGCGGGCGGGTGCTGGTCGAAGGGGCTGCACATTGCGCTGCCTGTCACACGGGCCGAACCCTGGCAGGGGGCCTTGATGACGGCGCCCGCTTTGCCGGGAACGACAGCCTTCCAGGGGGCAGCAAAGCACCGCCAATTCTGAGTGACGTTCTCCTTGCAAAAGGTTGGGGCGTTGCGAACCTGGCTTACGCGCTTCAGTCCGGGATTCTGCCTAACGGTGATGCTTTCGGCGGCAGCATGGCCGAGGTCGTCGCTGAGGGCACGTCTTTCCTGAGCGCTGCCGACCGCGAGGCCATTGCCACCTATCTCCTCGACCCCGAAGGCACGGGCGACATTCCTGCGCCCGCACCGACGCCGGTCGAGACCCCGATGGCTGGAATGGATCATTCACAGATGGATATGGGAAATGGGAACTAGAGCGCTTGCCGTCATTCTGGCTTTGGGCGTTGCCGTCTTCGTCGGTGTCTTCATCTGGACCACCGTCTGGACCCTCGATCCGCGCGACACGATCTCCGCTGATCCATCGGCGACAGCCGAAGTGTCCGAGGCGCTTTCGGACGGACGGATGGACGTCCAGGTCTACGCGCTCGGTGGTCGTGACGTTCGGGTGGAAATCCAGTTCATGCCCGATACCGACGCCGGCGCAGCTGCCGGCATGCGGCCAGATGTGAACTTTGCGATGGTCGACATGCACATGGACGGCGTAGCGCCTCCGCTTCAGCTGGTCGAGGCAGGCGTCTGGCGCGCCGACGTGAAGCTGCCCATGGCCGGTCGTTGGGTCGTCAGTGTGGGCTTTGGTGAAGAGTTTGCAGAGGTCGAGTTTGATGCGCGATAACCTAGGTCCGGCAACTTTTCTGAATGATGACAGCCTTCGCCGCAACCTGCGCGGCCTAGCTGTTGGCATCACACTGTTTGTGGTCCTCGGCACGGTCACTGCCGTATGGGCGAACCCACTTTTTGTCCGGATGACTCCAGTCGGGCCTTGGGAGTTCGTCGCGACCGTTCTGACGGCCTTCCTCGGAGGTGTGACAGCGGCGTTGTGGGTCCCTCAGTGCAACTTGCGCGCTTCCGGGACGGGTGGGCTTGCCAGCTTTCTCGGAATCGCCTGCCCAACCTGCAACAAGGTGCTCATGCTGGTCTTCGGTGGACCTGCGCTTCTTGCCTGGTTTGATCCGCTCCGGCCGTGGCTTGCGACCGCCGGGCTCGTCATCATGGGTATCGCCGCGTTGGCAACATGGCGCCGGTTTCGCGCTGTCCGCACTGCCAACAGGGAGGTGCAGGGACCGCGGGGCCTTGATCGGGGTGACGTGAAATGAAGACAGTCACGGTCCATGACCCAATGTTCCGACGGCTGAGCCGGAATGTACTTTTGCGGCACGGGCTGATGGCCCTCCTCTCTGCTGGCATCGTTCTGATCTTTGCGGCTATCCATGGCGAGTGGAGTCCGATGCACCGCTGGAACCGGGCACTTGCCGACGCCTCGCTGGTGCTGGTTGCGCTTTCGATGGGTCTGGGTCCTCTGGCCCGGCTCCTCAGACCCGCAGTGTTGGTGCTGCCCTACCGCCGCGAGTCGGGCATCTACGGCTGCCTTCTGGCGCTTGCGCATGCTGCAATCATCCTTGTTGGCTGGGTCGAATGGGACCTGATGCGGCTCTTCGGCTTCGAATGGCATCCCGAACTCCTCAGCTATGTGATGTTTCAGCATGGCTTTGGTCTGGCCAATGCGATCGGGATCGCCGCCTTGCTCCTCGCGGCCCTCCTGGCCACAACCTCAAGCGATGTCGCGATGCGCCGCCTGGGCGTTTCCGGCTGGAAGTTCCTGCAGATGGGTGTCCTGCCGCTCTGGTGGCTGTCTGTAGCGCATGTCGCCTACTTTCTGTTCATGCACTTCCTCAGCTTTCACCGGGCGACGCCCGAGCCGAACCCCCTGCAGTATTGGTTCGTCGGGCTGGTGGTCTTGGTCCTGGGACTGCGACTTGCCGCTTACCTGAAAACCATCGGCGGCAGACGCATGCCGGAGTCTCAGGACGAGGGGGCCAAGCATGCGCCGATCTGAACGAGATCTCGCTCGGGCCGCACGGGTAACGACGCGTCGGTCGCTGTTGCTTGGCGGTGTGATGACCTCGGTGGTCGGCGTGCTTGGTTTCCGGATGTGGCAACTGGGTGTACGCGATGCTGAGGAGTATTACCTCCTGGCCGAGGAAAACCGAATCAATTTGCGGCTGGTGCGCCCCGACCGGGGCCGCATCTTTGACCGCGCGGGCAAGATCGTCGCGGACAACGAGCACACCTACCGGATCACGCTCGTGAACGAGGAGGCCCGGGACGTCGATGACGTCCTTGCGAAACTGCAGCGGCTTCTTGGTCTGACGAGCGAGGATATCGACCGGATTCGGGAGCAACTTGACCGCGTTCGGGGCTTTGTCCCGGTGACCGTTAAGGACAGGGTCACCTGGGAAGAGTTGTCGATCATCGCCTTGAACACGCCGGTCCTTCCGGGTGTCCAGCCGGAGATGGTGCTGTCGCGGGTCTATCCCTTCGGCCCGGATTTCGCGCATCAGGTCGGCTATGTGGGACCCGTCAGCGACAGCGATCTCACAGCCAAGGACGGGGAACCCGAGCCGCTCCTGCGTTTGCCCGACTACCAGATCGGCAAGACCGCGATCGAGCGGATCCACGAGCGCAGGTTGCGTGGTGAGCCGGGTGCTCTGCGGGTCGAGGTCGACGCCGGCGGCAGGACCATGCGCGAACTGGCACTTGATCCGCCGACCGCCGGCCCGGACATGCAGATCACTCTGGATCATCACTTGCAGAACTTCATGCGTGTGCGCCTCGAGGGGCAGAGCGCGGCGGCGATCGTGATGGATGTGACGAACGGTGATCTCCTTGGTTGCACGTCCGCGCCCGCATTTGACCCGAATCTCTTCGTGCGGGGGATCTCGAGCGCGGATTACAGCGGTCTGCGCGACAACGAGTTTCGTCCGCTTGCCGACAAGACCGTTCAGGGGGCCTATCCGCCGGGGTCCACGATCAAGATGTCGAACGCGCTCGCCGCGCTGGAAACCGGAGTCATGGACCCGGCGGAAACCGTGACCTGCAACGGCTTTGTCGAAATCTCCGGTCGCAAGTTCCACTGCTGGAAGAAGGGCGGCCATGGACGGGTCGACATGGTCGGTGCGTTGCGCCAGTCCTGTGATGTCTATTTCTACGAAGTTGCGCAACGGATCGGGATCGACGGCATCTTTGCGATGAATGACCGGCTCGGACTGGGCCAGAAATACGACCTTCCGCTGTCGGGAATGGTTCACGGCAACAATCCCTCACGCGCCTGGAAGCAAGAGCGCTACGGTCAGGATTGGTTGATTGGCGACACGATCAACGCGTCCATTGGCCAAGGCTTCACGTTGACCTCGCCAATTCAGCTAGCCACGATGACCGCGCGCCTAGCCTCAGGAACGGCAGTTCTCCCGCGTCTCGTGCGCCCGCTCGGTGGGGCCAGCCCGGGTGAACCGGCGCCTGTCTCACTTGGACTTTCGGCAGAAGCGCTTGCGATCGTGCGACAAGGGATGTTCGAGGTGTCGAACCACGAGCGTGGTACGGCCTATGCCTCGCGGATCGCGGATGTGACCAAAGCAATGGCCGGGAAGACCGGAACGAGCCAGGTGTTTTCGATCACAGCGGCCGAGCGCGCAGCCGGTGTCCGATCGCAGGACGAACTCCCATGGAACAGGCGGGACCATGGGCTGTTCGTGGCCTTCGCACCCTTCGATGCGCCTCGATATGCCGTGACTGTTGTAGTGGAGCATGGCGGCGGCGGCTCAACGGCGGCGGCACCGATCGCGCGCGACATCATGCTCTTTGCCCAACACGGCGGCCTTCCGCCCGAAGATGCCTATCCTACTGCTCAGCGGGCCCGAATTCGGGAGGATCTGGCTCAACTGTCCGAACGGATTCTCCCGCCAGATGGGGTGACACCGAACACCGTGAGCCGGACATGAAGGCCACCAAGCCAAGAAATGGCAAGTTGCGAGGCGCTGCGGTTGTTGCGCGCGCGGCAATCTTTCTGCTGTTTGCGCCGCAAGCAAACGCATTCTTCCACAATAGCCCCGATCTCGAACAAGGTCGCGCCATCTATGAGGCGGAATGCGCGTCGTGCCACGGCGCCGATCTGGAAGGACATCCCGACTGGCGGTCGGCGAATGAGGACGGGACCTATCCCGCCCCGCCGCATGACGCGAGCGGCCACACCTGGCATCACGGCGACATCATGCTGCGCGACTACATCAAACGCGGCGGGCAGGCGGTCCTTGACGAAATGGGCGTTGCCTTCACCTCCGGCATGCCGGCTTTCGGCGACCGTCTGACGGACGAGGATATCGAAGCTGTTCTCGATTACATCAAATCGACTTGGCCCGACGGCATCCGCGCCACGCAAGTAGAGCGCAGCGCCACCGAGGCCCTCGCTCCATGACGCCTGGCCCGAACAATAGGCTATCGGTCCAAGTTTGGACTTGCCCCTCGAGTTACTTGAGGAAGCATCAACCCTCAAAGAATGTACGAAATGAAAGGTCCGCCTGATGCGAATGAAATCCCTGCTGCTTGCCAGTGTCTTCTGTTTCCAGGTCGCTATGCCGTCCTTCGCGGAGGAGGTCTCGGATGAACGCATCAAGGCTCTCGTGGCCGAGGCCCTGCGCGAAAACCCCGAACTGATCCTCGAAGCGCTCCAGGCCCTCGAAGAACGGCAGGCGGAAGCACAGGCAGCCGCCGCAACCGCAGTATTGGCCAACGAGCGCGACACATTGGAACGTGACCCCAACGCACCGGTTCTAGGCAATCTGGAGGGCGATATCACGGTGGTCGAGTTCTTTGACTACAACTGCCCCTACTGCAAGCGCGCCATGCCGGAAGTCGACGCTCTTCTGGCCGAAGACGGCAACATCCGGTTGGTGATGCGCGAATGGCCAATCCTCAGCGAGGGATCTGCCTTTGCCGCACGCGCCGCGCTCGCATCCCGAAAGCAGGGCAAATATGCTGAGCTCCACAATGCTCTGATGGGCATGCGTGGCAAGGTAGAAGCCGACACGGTGCTGCGTGTCGCCGGCGAAATCGGCCTGGACTTGGACAGGCTCAAAACAGACATGCAGGCGCCTGAGATCGACGAGCACATCGCAACCTCGATGCGTCTGGCCGAGGCGCTCGGTTTCAACGGGACGCCGTCCTTTGTCGTAGGCGATCAGTTGGTCCCCGGTTTTGTTGAAAAGGCGCAGTTGTCCGAAATCGTGGCTTCTGTTCGGGCATCAGAATGAGTGGTTCGAGACGACTCGCTTATGAATTCTTCCGTTGCACCGTCTTCCCTGCGCGTAATGCGATCCCGGCCATCGCGGCGGCAATATGGATCGCTCTGTCTGGAATTGCGGCAGCGCATTCGTTCACCGCAGCAATTCTCGTCGTCGGTGAGAATGTTGAGCAAGACCTTGCCGAGGCTGTCCGAGGATTCCTGCTGGCTGCCGACGAGCGGGACGGGCACCCAAACGAAACCTCCGACGGGCATCTGGGCGGCGTTGACATGCATGTTCTTCCGCTTCCGGCCGAAGCCACCAGACTGGTCCAGGAGTTGACTGGCTCACCAGACGAGGCGGCTGATGTCGTCATCGTCCTTGGACCGAAGCCTGCCGACGACGACGCGGCGAGCAAGTACAGCCGTGCGAGCATCGTTCTGGTGCAAGCACTCCTTGCGGAGGGCTGGAATGGTGATGACCGCATGGAAGGTTTCATCACACGCTACCGGCTCGCCTACGGCAAAGAGCCCGGTCTTTTGGCCGCCTCAGCCTATCACGCGGCGCGCAGGTTGGACGTCGCGATCAGACCGCTTGACGGGGCGGGGCCGCGGTATGAGCTTCTGGAAGCCTGGCAAGCATCCGAGGTCGGCTTGCCAAGATGATCCTGTGGTGTCTGGCGCGGCGTGCACCGGGTGGGGATCTCACGCCGCCTGATAGCTGGTGAAGACCGTACTGCTTCCGTCCTGACCGACCAGGACCACGTCATATGCCTGACGCTCTGTCTCTGGACCCATTCCCGGTGAGCCGAATGGCATGCCCGGAACGGAAAGTCCTACCGCCAAGGGGCGTTCGGCCATCAGCCTGCGGATATCCGCCGCTGGAACGTGCCCTTCGATGGTGTAGTCGCCGATGGTCGCCGTGTGGCAGGACGACAGGTTCTCCGGGATGCCGCGCTCCCGCTTGTAGGTCGCGAGGTCTTCGACACTGCGCTCTTCAAAGCTGACGTTAAAGCCGTTTTCGCGCAGGTGGCCGATCCAAGCGTTGCAACAGGGGCAGCCAGGGTCCTTTACCACATGGATCCGCTCGTCCCCTTCGGCCAGCAAAGGCACAGCGCTCATGGCAAGGATGGTCGATCCGGTAAGAAGAAGAGTACGGCGCGCAAGGATCATCAGAAGCCCCATTCTATGTGTCACCGCAAAATACTGCCAAAGGCCGGGCGTGGCGAGCGTAGTCTGGCTCCCAATAGGCCTGATCACCAAGAAACTACTGAAGACGCGCGTCCCCGGCCTGCACTAGAAGGACGCCGTGATTCTCATCTGCGTCATCGTCCGTAACCCGACGGGTCTGAACGCCCGGCAAATCTGCGAAACCTTCCATCATCCGTTTCGGAAACCAGGTCATTGGCAGGCTTTCGAAGCCGGGAACACCGTCCAGTACGCGCGATATAGCAATCGTGCAGTTCGCCTTGGGCACCGCGCCGTACGCTTTGGCACGCGACATGATCAGGTCCGCCACTTCTGGTGAAACCATAATCGTCTGCTCGACAACGTCGTAAGTTTTGCGCGCATGGTAGTCGATGTAGAAGTCGACCATCTTTGGCGTGATCCCGAAATGGACGTCGTTGCGCTCTGGAAGCTTCGGATGTCGCCAGGTTCCCGCCGGATCGAAGAGGACACGTTCTGAGCCATTGATCAAAAGCCCGGCATGCGCGCCGGCGCCGCTGCGGGTCGACAGGACGGTATAGAGCGTGACCGAGGTCGGGCCGACATGTTCATAGCGCGCCTCGGCCACGGCCTCATCAGGCGCCCAAATCGGTTCGGCGCCGCAGGCGGACAGAAACAGAGTTGCGAAAAGGGCGAAGAACAATCGTTTCATGGTGTGTCCCGTCAGATCATTGAAGGTTTCGCGACCCTCGTTCGGTTGCCAGTAAACTCTGCGCTATCAAGTCAAGACGAGGGAAAACGCGGCAATTCTGCTGCAGTCGACGCTATGGCCATGTGGTCCAGACACCAAACTGTCAGATGACGGGACCAGGCCACACTGATACAAGCGGAAGCATGACCCGTTCGTTGTTTCCTGTCCGTGCATTGATCCTCGCCGCCTATCTTCTGGCGGCGATCCTGCCAATGCTGGCGTTCGCCGATGGCCGGCAACAGTCTCAGGCCGACCATGTGCAGATGATGGCGATGGCTGGCCATGTCGCGCATATGTCATCCGCAGGCAGCCCGATTGACGATGCACAACGTCTGCTGTGCCAGCAACATTGTCTTTTTGCAGGTGCGGCTCTTCCCGCACCAAGCCCGGGCGTCGTCGCCATCGCGCGTTCGGTTGAAATCAACTTGAACAATGACCTGCTGGCCGCATCGCTGGCGCTCCCGCCACCTGGCCCACCTCCGAAACGCACACTGATCTGACCCTACAGCTCCGGTTCGCCGGGGCCTTCAGTCCTTTCACATTGCGATACAGGAGAATTCGCATGATCGCTCTCTCTCGCCGCGGCTTTCTGGCCGCTTCTGCGGCTGCTGCCGCCTCACTTATTCTGCCTGCTAGTGCTAGAGCACAATCAGCCCGCATGTCGCTGACGGCGACGACCCGGACGCTCGATGTCCGGGGCAGGGCCGCCACCGTCTGGGGGCTGGTGGACGGCAACGGCCGGTCTGGATTGGTTCTCGACCCGGGTCAGGCATTTGCCGTCGATCTGACGAATACCCTGACCGAGCCGACCATAATCCACTGGCACGGACAGATCCCGCCAAACGCTCAAGACGGCGTGCCGGACATGCCTATGGCCACGCTGCAACCCGGCGAAAGCCGCGCCTATGACTTTGCCGCGCGCCCGGGCACCCATTGGATGCATGCGCATGTCCCCGCGCATGAGATGCTGCTGCTGGCCGCGCCCTTGATCGTGCTGCGACCCGAGGACGTTGCGGCCGATCGGCAGGACGTGACGCTGTTCCTGCACGACTTTTCGTTCAAGCCGCCTGCGGAGGTGCTGGCAGAGATTACCGGTGGCGCGTCAATGGCCGGCATGGACCATGGCCAGATGGGCCAAGGAGGAATGGACCACTCTGGCATGGACATGGGCGCGATGGGTCAGGGGGACATGACGGCGATGCCGGGCATGGACGGCATGGCGATGGACCTGAACGACTACAACTTTGATGCCTACCTTGCCAATGACCGGACGCTGGATGACCCTGAAGTCGTCCAGGTGGACAAGGGCGGCAAGGTCCTTGTTCGGGTGATCAACGCAGCCGCCGCAACGGTGTTCTGGATCGACACCGGCGCGCTAACCGGGCGGCTGGTCGCCGTGGACGGCGAGCCGGTGCAGCCTCTTCCTGGCAGCCGTTTCGGAATCGCGATGGGCCAGCGGCTGGACATCGAGCTTGATGTTCCTGCCGAAGGCGGGGCCTTCCCGGTCCTCGCCTTGCGCGAGGGTGCAAGAGAACGGACGGGTCTCGTCCTTGCGACGCCAGGGGCCACGGTGACGAAGATCGCCGACATGTCCGATGCCGACCATCCTGCCTTCAGCTCCGATCTGACGCAGGAAGCGGCCCTGCGCGCCGTCACCCCACTGCCGGAGCGCGCGGCATCGTCCCAGCCGATGTTGATGCTGGGCGGCTCGATGATGCCCTACGTATGGACCATCAACGGGCAGACCTGGGGCAAACATTCCCCGGTGACCGCGAAAACCGGCGAGCGTGTCGAGATCATGTTCCACAACATGTCAATGATGGCACATCCCATGCACCTGCATGGCCACGCTTTCCAGGTGGTCGGCGTGGGCCAGAGCCGGATCGCGGGTGCTGTTCGTGACACCGTTCATGTGCCGCCGATGGGGATGGTGACGGTCGCGGTGGATGCGGGTGAAGCAGCGCGGTGGATGCTGCATTGCCATCACATGCCGCATCTCTCGACAGGCATGATGACTGAGTTCGCGGTTTCGGCCTGACGACGATCCGGACCCGCAGATTGCCTGCGGGTCCGACCTTCCGCGAAGGGAAATGCCAATGTCAATTCAGATGGGTCGTCGACCTCTCCTTGCCGGTCTTGCAGCGAGCTTCATTGCGGAGCCCGCCCAGGCGCGACCGCCTTTCCGGCTGCGAAAGGACCCGCAGCCTCTGCTTTCCCCGCCTATCCAGGAAGAAGCAGGAACCACCAAGGTTCTTGGGGACTTTGCCGGGCGTGTGATCCTTTTGAACATCTGGGCGACCTGGTGCCCGCCCTGCCGGCAAGAGATGCCAGCACTCGACCGTTTGGAAGAGCTGCTTGGAGGCCCGGATTTTGCCGTACTACCCCTTTGCATCGACGAAGGCGGGATCGAAAGGGGCCGACGTTTCTATGATGAAGTCGGACTTGTGAACCTGCCGCTTTACTGGGCGGAACCGTTGCGGGTTCAACTGGCACTCGCCTTCATCGGACTGCCGACGACGCTTCTGATCGACCGCGAGACGCGTGAAATCGGGCGGCTTCAGGGCCCTTTCGACTGGGGAAGCGGCGAGGCTGTCCGTCAGATATCTTCGGTCCTTCAGTAGCAGCCGGCTACTGCAACAATTCGATACAAATGCGCAACAGTGTCGTAGCGTCGCGCGACCACGTGTTGAGCACGCTGAACCAGATTGAAAAGTGATGTTGAAACTGTCCAGCACCGCCGAAGCGCCGGAAGGCCGCATTCTCGTCGTCGATGACGACGGGGAGATCCTTCTGTTGGTCGCAAAATTTCTGCGCTCAAACGGATTTTCCGTCGCAACTGCTCGAAACGGGGCTGAAATGAAGGCGCAGATGCAGGCGTCTTCGCCCGATCTTGTTGTGCTCGACATCATGCTGCCTGGTACCAATGGCTTGGAGCTGTGCCGCGCTTTGCGTGCCGAAAGCCAAGTGTCAGTCGTCATGTTGACTGCGAAAGGTGATGAAATCGACCGGATCGTAGGGCTGGAGGTCGGCGCCGATGATTATCTTCCGAAGCCTTTCAATCCGCGCGAACTTCTGGCGCGGATCAAGGCAGTTCTTCGACGCAGTCGTTTTGCAGGTAACGCCGGAAATCAGGGGTCAGGCCGGTTAATCGAGTTCGAAGGCTGGCAACTTGACACTCTGAAGCGCGAACTTATGGATCCGACAGGCGTTGTAGTGGACCTGTCGAGCGGCGAGTACGACCTTTTACTCACCTTTCTTGAGGCGCCTCAGCGGGTCCTTTCGCGGGACTATCTGTTGGATAGCACAAAGAACCGAACCGCAGACGTGTTTGACAGGTCGATTGATGTTCAGGTCAGTCGGCTTCGTCGGAAGATTGAGGGGACCGCCGAAGTGATCAAGACGATCCGTGGCGCAGGCTATCTCTTTACAGCATCGGTGCGCCGAAAGTGATGCGGGTCAGGGCGCTATGGGGCGCTGCCCGGCGACTACGACTCGATACGTTGGTCGCCCGCACGACGATCGTTCTGATCCTGGGAATTGCAACCGTCCAGATTGTCGGGTTGCAGACCTATCGTGCTTCTCTCAGTGCCGACCTGTCCGATGCTACGGAGCGTCGGCTGGCTGACAGGTTGGTTACCATCAAGCGCACGCTGGCGGGACTGCCCGAAGAGCTGCGCGAAGACGCCGCCCATGATCTTTCGAGCGGAGCTATCGAGGCGCATTGGAGCCGGGACGAACGGGTCGTCGAAGCCGACAGTCCTAACGCCCTGTGGGTAGATCTGCAGGCCCGACTGATTGAACTGGCCCCCGAACTCGCTGAAGGCGGGCTGACCATCGGCGCGCAGGACGGACTGGCTTCGGACCCACATGTCGCTTTGATCTCGATGCGTCTGGCCGACGACACTTGGCTGAACGTCAGCCTGCTTAGCTGGACACCGCGCATTCCAGGCGCGCCACAGACCGTCATGGTAGTTTGGTTGATCGCGGCTGTGGCACTGGCCACTGCTGTTCTGCTTGTGCGCTGGATTTCAAGGCCACTTGCACAGTTTGCCGAGGCGGCAAATGGATTCTACACTACCGGCAAGGTGGCGACCGTGCCCGAGACGGGTCCATACGAAGTCGCGGTTCTGGCTCGCGCTTTCAATGATCTGCAGGACCGGCTAGCCCGGTCGGTCGAGGACCGTACACAAGCCCTTGCCGCCGTGTCCCACGACTTGAAGACACCAATCACACGGCTCCGCCTTCGTGCCGAAGAGATCGAAAGCAACCCTCTTGCCCGGTCCATCGCTCAGGATCTCGATGAGATGGAACGCATGATCGACCAGACACTTTCATACTTGAGAGGGGACCGGTCTGACGAGACCCTGCGCCAGGTCGATCTGGTTGCAATCCTGGAAACGGTCACCGACGACTTGATCGACCAAGGGGCCGCGCTGACTTTCGCGGGGCCACGCTCTGCCGTCGTCACTGGGCGGCGGCTGGGTCTGAAGCGAGCATTCGCAAATCTTGTCGGTAACGCGGTAAAGTATGGCGGAACCGCGCGCGTGACGGTCGCTGAACGCTCAGGGCGGGTAATTGTTTTAATTGACGATGACGGGGAGGGCATCGCCCCGGCCGACCGCGAAAGAGTTCTTTTGCCTTTCGTCCGGCTGGAGTCGTCCCGTAACAACGCAACGGGTGGCTTCGGTCTGGGCCTGACGATTGCCGCCGCAGTGATCGACGGCCATGACGGCACATTGACCTTCGATACCGCGCCGTCCGGAGGGCTCCGCGTCAGTGTTTCGTTGCCAGGGCCGAGCAGCTGAAACAGTTTGTTACAAAGTAGAAATCTTGCGGAGACGCTGGTCGCTCATTCGAGGCCGAAAGCAAACTGGCTCGAGGTGGGATATGCGGTTTCTAAAGGCAGGTATCATCGCCTTCACCGTTGCATTCGGAGGTGCGGCTGCCGCGCATGAGGGGCACGACCATGGCGCGCCACCGCCGCCGGTCAGTACGACCATCGCGCCTCGCGTCGAAGCGGCCTCCACACAATTCGAGGCCGTCGTTGTCACTCGTGGCGCTGAAATGCATGTCTACCTGGACAGCTTTGCCACAAACACACCGGTCAATGGCGCTTCGGTTGAGATGGACACACCAAATGGCATCATTGTCGGCACAGAAACTGATGCAGGCATCTATGTTTTCTCGGCGCCGTGGGTCGCCACCCCCGGAAGCTATGACCTGGCGATAACGGTCATTGCAGATGCCGGCTTCGATGTCCTGATCGGGACGCTGACGATCCCTGCGGCACCTACGGCACCTGTGGTCGAGGCCACCGCAGTGAACGCAATTGCTGCAAGCGTTTTGGGCGATCTCAGCGCACGCTTTACGGCCAGGGATCTCTCACTTGCGGTTGCCGCAGGGCTGGGACTTCTGATCGGTGCCCTCGGCGTGGCACTGTTCCGGCGGCCGCGGAAGAGACCAGCGACGGCGACGGCGATCGTGACGGCCATGGTGGGTGCCCTTTTTGCCGCGCCATCGCCCGGATATGCAGAGATTGCAGTCGCAAATGCAGCGCTGCCAGCCCCGGCAGCGGCAACGCGCGATGTGGCGCAGCGCTTTCCCGACGGCAGTCTCTTTGTGCCCAAGGGTACGCAACGTGTCCTCGGGGTTCGCACGCTGGTGACAGAGACTGCGCTGCACGGACGCCGGATTGAGCTTCCGGGGCGTATCATTCCCGATCCCAATGCTTCGGGGTATGTTCAGGCCTCGCTCGAAGGCCGTCTCGTCGCCCCAGAAGGCGGCTTCCCGCAGCTTGGGTCGTCAGTCAAGGCGGGACAGATCGTTGCGATCGTCGAGCCGACGATTGGCGCCGTGGACCTCGCCGATCGGCAGCAACAAATCCGAGAGATTGAGCAACAACTGGAGTTGGTAAGTCGGCGCCTCGATCGACGCAAGCAGCTCACCACGGCTGTCGCGCGGACGGAGATCGAGGAACTGGAGATCGAGCAAGAAAGCTTGACCGCCCAACGTGATGCGTTGGTATCCCTGACAGACATTTCCGAGAACTTGATTGCACCGGTGGAAGGTGTGATCGCCGCAGGCCAGGCCATCGCAGGCCAAATCGCCTCACCCGGCGTTACGGTCTACGAAATTGTCGATCCAGGCAAATTCTGGGTCGAAGCGCTGAGCTACAGGTCCGAAACGCTGGGAGATGCGGCGGTTGCGGTGTTTGCCGACGGGGCTACCATTGATTTGAAGTATCAGGGCACCGGGCTGGCCGATCAGGGGCAGGCAGTACCTGTTCGATTTTCGGTGGTTGGGCAGGCCGAAGGACTACGGGCGGGGCAGTTGCTTCGCGTGATCGCCGCAACACCAGCTGAGCGCGAGGGGATTGTCGTGCCTCGCGATGCGGTGTTGCGCGGCGCGAACGGGCAACTGGTAGTCTACGTCAAAACCAATGCAGAGCGGTTCGTGCAGCGCGAGGTGCGCGTAGAACCCCTGGACGGCGACAACGTGCTGGTGGTCGCAGGGCTGGAAGTCGGCCTGCGCGTGGTCACTGAAGGCGCCGAGCTTCTCAACCAGATCCGATAGGCGGCACGCATGTTCAACTTTCTTGTCACGCAGTCGCTACGCAACCGCATGTTCGTGCTCGCGATTGCTGCGGTGATGGTGCTTTACGGAGCGCTGACTGTCACGCGTCTGCCGGTCGATGTGTTTCCCGACTTGAACCGCCCGACCGTCACAATCATGACTGAGGCGGAAGGGCTGGCCCCACCCGAAGTGGAGCAACTGGTTACTTATCCGCTCGAGACACAGATGAACGGGTTGCCAGGCGTGACTCGGGTTCGGTCGACGTCGGGTGTGGGCTTGTCGATCGTCTATGTCGAGTTTGACTGGAACACCGACATTTATCGCAATCGTCAGCAGATCGCCGAACGTCTGACGCTGGTACATGCGCAATTGCCGCAGGGTGTGGTGCCGCAGATGGGTCCGATCGCATCCATCATGGGGCAGATCATGCTGATCGCGGTTACGGGTCCTGACAATGTCACCCCGATGGAATTGCGCGAACTGGCAGATTTTACCATCCGCCCCCGCTTGTTGACTATTCCCGGCGTTGCCAACGTCATCCCCATTGGCGGCGAAGTAAGGCAATATCGTGTGGCACCCAATCCAGCAGCCATGCGTGCATTCGGGGTAACCTATGAGGATGTTGAGTCGGCGTTGGCAGGGTTCGGCGCGAACACGGGGGGCGGCTTTGCCGACCAGTATGGTCGCGAATTCCTGATCCGAAACATCGGTCGAACCCAGAGCCTCGCGGATCTGGGCAGTCTTGTCGTGGCATCGGTCGGGGGCCAGCCGGTTGCTTTGGACCAGGTCGCCGAAGTCAGCTTCGCGCCTCGCACGAAGCGGGGCGATGCCGGCTTCATGGGTGATGATGCGGTCATCGTGTCGATTGAGAAACAGCCGGACGTGGATTCCATTGACCTGACGCGACAGGTCGAAGCGGCGCTTGCAGAAATGACCGCCGCTTTGCCGGAGGGTGTCAAGGCGGACAACATCCTCTTCCGGCAGGCGACCTTTATCGAGACATCGATCAGCAACGTACAAAAGGTGTTGCTGGAAGCCATCGCCGTCGTCGCGGTCGTCCTGTTCCTGTTCCTCCTGAATGCCCGAACCACCATCATCTCTTTGACAGCCATTCCAGTCTCGATCCTGGTCACGGCAATCATCTTCTATTGGATGGGACTTTCGATCAACACGATGACCCTAGGCGGGCTCGCGATCGCCATTGGCGAACTTGTCGATGACGCTGTGGTTGACGTCGAGAATATCTTTCGGCGTTTGCGCGAAAATCGGGAGAAGGGCAATCCGCGTTCCGTGTTCGATGTCGTTGTGTCGGCCAGTCAGGAGGTTCGGTCTGGCATCGTCTATGCCACCATGACGATCGTCCTGGTGTTCGTACCGCTTTTCGCGCTGTCGGGCATCGAGGGGCGCCTCTTCGCGCCACTGGGACAAGCTTACATTATCTCGATCCTCGCGAGTCTCGTCGTTTCGATCACCCTGACCCCGGTCATGGCCTACTACATGTTGCCCGGCCTAAAGCGGCTGGACGAGCACGAAGGCATGATCGTCCGGGTCCTGAAACGTAGCAACAAACGACTACTCGAATGGTCCTTCGGGCATCCACGCCTGCTGATTGCAGGGGTGCTGGCGGCGGTAGTGACAGCGGGAAGCTTTGCGACCCAGCTTCCACGCGCCTTTCTGCCGCCTTTCAACGAAGGGACACTGACGATCAGCATGCTGTTCAACCCAGGTATCTCGCTGGAAGAAAGCCAGCGGGTCGGTTTGGTTGCGGAGCGACTGATCATGGAGGTCCCTGAAGTCGTTCTGGTTGGCCGTCGCACCGGCAGAGCTGAACTTGATGAACACGCCGAAGGCGTTCATTCGTCTGAAGTCGAGGTCGAGCTTGCCGAGGATGGCCGTCCCAAGGCCGAAATCGAAGCCGACATCCGGGCGCGGTTGTCGGTCCTTCCAGTGACGACGAACATCGGCCAACCGATCTCACATCGACTGGACCATATGCTTTCGGGTGTTCGGGCGCAGATAGCCCTGAAAATCTTCGGTGAAGATCTCGATACTATGCGCGCACTGGCCGAGGAGTTTCGCGTGGCGCTTGCTGAAATTCCGGGAGTTGTCGACCTTCAGGTAGAAAAACAGGTCCGCATTCCTCAGCTGGAGATCATTGTCGATTATGGGCGAGCGGCACTTTATGGTTTGCAACCTGCGGCCGTCACCGAGCAGCTTGAGCAGTTGTCAAACGGCCGTATCGTCTCGCGCATCGTTGATGGGAACCGGCGCTTTGATGTGGTTCTGCGCTTGCAAGACGAAGAACGGACGACGCGGGGTCTCGGTGAATTGTTGATCGAAACACCGAGCGGATGGATTCCGGTCAGCCAGATTGCCGATATCGTCGAGACCGACGGCCCGAACCAGATCTTGCGCGAGAATGGCAAGCGGCGGCTGGTTGTGCTGGCAAACTCTGATGGTCAGACCGACATGGCGCAGATCGTGGAGCAGATCCGTCAGGTCATGGCGACGAAGGATCTGCCGACGGGATTTTTCGCCACGCTGGAAGGTACCTTCCAGGCGCAGGAAGAATCGATGCGGACGATCGGGCTGCTGTCGATACTCTCGCTGGCAATGATATTCGCCATTCTTTACAGCCGCTACCGATCGCCGTTGTTCGTGGGTATCATCATGGCCTCCGTACCTTTGGCGCTGATTGGCAGTGTTGCGGCTCTCTGGTGGTCTGGGCAGCCGCTATCCGTGGCCTCGATGGTGGGGTTCATCACTCTGACGGGAATCGCCACGCGCAATGGGATTCTCAAGATCAGCCACTACATCAACTTGGCCATTCATGAAGATATGCCTTTCGGGCGGGACCTGGTCATACGGGGGAGCCTCGAGCGACTTACACCTGTTCTGATGACTGCGCTCTCAGCCGGCGTAGCCCTTGTGCCGCTGATGCTGGGGGCTGATGCTCCTGGTAAGGAAATCCTGCATCCTGTCGCCATTACGATCTTTGGCGGCCTCGTGACCGCGACTTTGCTCGATACCGTGCTGACCCCGACGCTGTTCCTGCGTTATGGCCGCGTCCCGCTAGAGCGCCTTGTGGCGCAGGCGCGTGCAGAGGCCGCAAAGCAGGCGGATGTAACTGGCCACGCCCCCACTCTTGAAGCTTTTTGATCATCGGAGTCAAACTATGAACCTCATCACGCTCTCGCGTCGGATCGGCTTTGCTGCCATCGGCTCACTGTTCGCGGTCGCTGCCTTGGCGCATGAACCGCGCCCCGGCCCGAATGGCGGCTGGAAGGTCGATGCTGGTGCATGGCATGCAGAACTGGTCGCCAACGGCACCCTGACCGTTGTCGTCTATCTTTTTGACGGTTCAGATGAGCCTGTTTCGGCAAACGGCTGGACCGCTAATGCCATTCTGCTGATCGACGGTGCTGCGCAGCGATTTGAGTTGACGCCTGATGCAGATGGCCGACTTTCTGGGAACTCGGCCGTCGGCGTGCCAAAGGACGTGAAGGGCGCGCTACAGCTCGTCGCCCCGGACGGAAGCTCTGTGCAGGCTAAGTACTAGGGTGGCAGCGGAGAACGCTCCGCTCTTGGTCATTATGCAGTATCGCTTCTCCTGTTGTAATGGAGCCTTTCGATCGACAGATCCGACAGGCGCGATGCAGAATCCCGCGCCAATTCGTTGGAGGCAGTGAACGCTAGTCACAAGATACGTCGATGTGGCTTTCACTCTTCTCCTCCTAAGCGGCTGCGCTCTGACTCTTTTTCTAAACATTTCCGTTGCCGGGGTGGCGCGGATGACGACCCGTTCGAGCTGGACTCGACCGATGACAGAGTCGGATCGGGGGCGACCATCAAGGTCCTGCTCCCCGATATGCGGAGCGGCTAGACGGTTGCGGATGCGGTGATCTGCGCGCGCGGCGGGCCTCGCTGCGGTGCTGCGAATGTCGCCAACGAACGATCAGAACATGCTGTCGCACAATTGCCCTCACCTGCCGCGGGGTCGCCCGCACAATTCCGAACAAAGGGAGCTGCATGCCTACGGGATCGTCGTTGACGACCTCCATCGCCGTTGCCCAAAAGCGGTTTAACAAGCGTTTTCACTTTCGGGCTGCTGGAGGAGTAACGCTACCCCAAAGCGGCTTTATTGGAACTCCAAAAATAGCCGATCCTGCAACCTGAGCGCCCGCACTCAGTCCACGAGAACCGAGTTTTCGCAGAGAAAGCTTCAATGAACTTTCTACGGGAAGATCTCGATAGGTGTGCCATTTCGAACCATGGAGTATATCTCTTCGATCTGCCGATCGTTGACGGCGATGCAGCCTGCAGTCCAGTCTCGGACATTGAGAGGCTCTTTTCCCCGTCTGGGACCACCGTGAATGAAGATATCTCCTCCGGGTGCGCGGCCCTGTTCGGCAGCAAAGGCAAAATCTGCATCATTAGGATAGGAAATACCTATGGACAAATGGTAAAGACTATCTGGGTTTCGCCTGTCGATGACATATCTGCCCTCGGGAGTCTTTCCATCACCTTCGAACTGCTTGTGACCGGTCGGAGCAAAACCAAGTCCGATCGGATATGTTTTCAATGGACCTGTCTCACCATCGAGAAAAAGCAGACGCTCGGACTTGTAAATCCGCAAGCGCGTGACCGGAGGTCCATCATAGGTTCTAAACTTTCCTGCGCATGCGGACAGCAGAACGACGACCGTGCCTAGCAAGAAGAAGCGTCGCGTGCCGCAAGATACCATGTGGGGTGGGTGCCCAGTTCAAAGTGGTCGCAGTCGAGCTTTGGCGTCTGCCTTTTTCCAAAAGGCTAGCGCATCGCGCGGTAGCCATCGCCAGAAGTAACCTATGATCGACATCACAGAGACACAACTGGTAACTCGCAGGACGACTGGGTGCACCGTGATTTGGCCACCAAGCGGGCTCCTGCCGAGGAAGATCATTCCCATATTTATTGAAGCGGCCATGTGAGGTTTTGCGGTCATTGACGATGCGCGCAATCCAGAGTCGATATATCATGTATTTCGGTCAGATGGCGTCTTCAGTGGGCTACGCAGGCGCAAGGCAATGGACGTTTACACATGGTTCAACGACAGCCGCTTTCATCTCTAGTAGCTGGAGGTTGCATCATGGCAACCGAGTACACTGCCTTAAATTGGGAACCGCCATGCTTCTATCACCACGTCCGTTTCCTGATATTCAGCCTCCCCATTGGCTACCAACTTGCCGCCCAAGAAAAGAAGCACATGGAGCCTGGCTGATCCAAAATGATTGCGGCTCATATCAAGCCGCTGGATAGCTCGTGTAAACTTCCAGACTTCCATCCCGGCCAACCAGCAGGACGTCATAGGCGTCCCGACTGTCTTCTGATCCCATGCCGGGGGAGCCGTAAGGCATGCCGGGCACGGCAAGACCAACTGCATCAGGACGCTCGTCGAGCAGCCTTCGAATGTCCGCAGCCGGGACATGGCCTTCGAGAGCATAGCCGTCAACGGTCCCCGTGTGGCAGGAAAATGCCTTTGCTGGAATGCCCTGGTCCATCTTGAAGCGGATCAGCAACGTTCCCATCGACACCTCATCCGTAACCGTGAAGCCTTGCTCCCGCAGATAGTCGACCCATGCTTCACAGCACTCGCAGCCACGCCCCTTGACGACATGGATTGGCGGTTCTTCCTCTGCCTGAGCTTTGGCGGCAGGGGTTACGGCAAACGCTGTTGCTGCAAGGATGACCTCTCGGCGGCCGATACGAAATTCCGTCATCCGCGTTCTCCGTCAGTTCCTGAAATGAAGCCAGTTTCGCTGCGCCAAGTGGCGAGCGCATTGAGATCATCTGCCGAAGCGATCTCCTGTTCCGGCAAGGCGTCTTGGTCCTTAGGGTCGACCGGTCTGCCGTCGACACGGACTTCGTAGTGAAGGTTGGGGCCGCTCACGAGACCTGTCGCCCCGACCGCGCCAATCTCGTCTCCAGCCTTGACACGCATCCCTTCGCGAACGCCTTCGGCAATTTCGGAAAGATGTGCATAGCGCGTGACGACCCCGCCGCCGTGATCGATGTCGATCGTGGTGCCATAGCCACGGATCGTACCCGCAAAGGTCACCCGCCCGGCGCCAGTCGCCGAGACTTCGGTTCCCACGGGTGCCGCGTAATCAATCCCGGTATGCATGCGAACCCCACCCAACACGGGATGGTTCCGGCGCCCAAAGACGGACGACAGTCGTGCACCAAGGATGGGTGCCGCTGAACGCTGCACGGCTTCGCCATCTTCAAAGACGATGACCGGGCCGGCGGCTTCGGTCGCAACGAGTTCGAGGACGCGATCATTAAGCTCCAGCCGAGCGTAACTCAGGCGCGGCTCTCCCGCGATGGTGCCATCGGGAAGCTGATCTTCCTGCCAGACCAACGCGAAGGTCTCTCCACCCTTGAGGTCGCGCCTGAAATCGACCTGGCCCGCAAGAAGTGCAGTAAGGTCAACTGCGAAGCGTTCCGGTGCATTTCGCGCCATCAAGGCGTCGTAAAGGGTTCCGTCGAGGGTCAAGGTCTCCCGCCGGTCCGTCTCACGAACCGGTGGGTCAAGCCGTCGTGCCGCGATCGGCCCGTCGAAGGTGAGAGCGATCTCTACACCATCTTCCACGAAGAGCGACAGGCGTGTCAGCGATGATGGATCTCCGGACGCCGCAGTCCATTCGACCCGGTGACCAGGTCGCAGGTCGGTCAGGTCATAGACTCCCGAAAGTGCCAATGCGGCTTCTGCCCGGATCGTCGAGGGGACTCCTGAGTGACCAAGGACACTGTCCAAGGTGTCACCGGGTTCGATTGTGGCTTCGAACGCCATGGGCAAATGCGCCGTCGGAGGATCGGCCACTGCCTGGAGTGGAGCGAATGACGCGAGAGCAAGGATCAGAAATGCGGGGCGGATCATCTGGCAGAATGACCTTTCAACTGAGGGTTCGGCGGATTTTGGGAACGGCGAAGCGCCGGTCCTCGTGAAAGTCGATGATGCTGGCGAAGCGCCCATCGGGGTGGAACAGGAACACACCGGCGGTGTGGTCCATCGTGTAGTGGCCGCCATCCTTGTCGACACGGCGATAGGTTACGCGGAAATCTGCGGCGGCCTGCGCGACCTCCTCGGCGGGACCCGTCAACCCGATGATACGCGGGTCGAAGTTGCTGACGTAGTCCGCAAGGACAGCGGGCGTGTCGCGTTCCGGATCGACCGAAATCAGCGCCACGATCAAACGGTTCGCGTCGGCTCCCAGATCCTCGAGCCAGAGCGATATGTCGCCCAATGTGGTCGGGCAGACGTCGGGGCACCAGGTGAAGCCGAAGAACACCATGACCGGGTGACCGGCCCAGTCTGTGGGTCGAACGGACTGATCCCGGTGGTCGGTCAATGCCCAGGACATCTCGCCGATGGGCAAGGGCAGGACCTCGCTGAGAGCTGGCCTATTGCGCGTGCGATAAGCCCCGACGCCCAGCATGAAGGCGACGGCTCCGATGGCCCCTCCAGCGCCGAGGATTATTGCCCTGCGTCGGCGCAATCCGGACCCTCCGCGCGCAACGAAAGGACATCGACATTCACCGTGACCTCTCCGGCCTTTTCAAAGGTGAGGGTGACCGGAAAGCTGTCGCCTTCCTTCAGGGCTGTCGTCAGACCCATCAGCATGCCGTGGTATCCGCCAGGCGAAAGCTGCACGCTCTGGCCGGCCGGCACAGGGATGGACATCGCATGCGGCATTGATGCGATGCCGTCCTGAACGACAGTCTCATGCAGCATCGGCATACCAGCTGCAGGCGTCGCGATGCCAACCAGCGCGTCGTCGGTCGATCCGGTGTTCGTGATCTCCACATAGAAGACGCCGGGACGCCCCGCGCCGATGGTCGCCTTGGACCAGGCGTGCTCAACCGTCAGATCGCCGATGGCTACAGTCTCGCAGGCCATCGCGGCAGGTGCAGAGAGGGTCAGGGCTGCAGCAAGAAGAAAGTGATTCATGGGTCAAAGTCTCGATTGAAGGTCGGAAAGGATTTCGGCCGCCGGTGTGCCGTAGGTGAATTGACGCAGCCACGCGCCATCCGGGCCGATGAGATAGAGGCCGGGACTGTGCGCCATCGTGTACCCGTCTTGCGAAGCGGTATCGGCCTCCCGCTCATAGAAGATCTTGAAGCTTGCGGCCGCAGCCTGCGTTTCGGCCTCGCTGCCGGCCAAGCCGAGGATCGCTGGATGGAAGGCTTTGGTGTAATCAGCCAGCCCAAGCCGTCTGTCCCGTTCTGGATCGATCGAGATGAAAACTGGCTGCACCGATCCTGCGTCAGATCCAAGGTCATCCATGACTTGCGCGACTTCGGATAGCGTAGTCGGACAGACATCCGGGCAGCTTGTGAAGCCGAAGAACACCAATAGGAATTTTCCACGGAATTCGTCCGTCGTGCGGATGCGACCTTCGCTGTCAGCAAGCGCGAAGGCGGGCGTGAAGACAGAAGCTGCTGCTTGGGTGTCGTCCGTTGCCGGCCACCACCGCACCGCCGCGAAAGCGAGGACCGCCGCCGTCGCGGCGACCCAAAGTATGATCTGAAGAGAACGAAGACGCATGAACAGTCCAGATGATGAGAACAGCGTGCGATCTAAAACCTCGAGCAACTAGAGGTTCAACCGACAAAAAGGTGAAGAGTGCAGCACCGGCGAGGTTTCGCCGATCAGGCCGCCCCAAGAAATCTGGCGAGGGCAATGCCGAGGAGGGTGCCGAACAGCCCGAAAACGATGCCGAAGCCTGCGCCGTACTGCAGGCGGTCAAGTGTCTTGCCGCCGCGTTTTCGGGCGACGTAGTAGCCCCAAAGCAATCCGACGATCCCGAAAACTGGTCCGATCATGAAAACTCTCCTTTCAGGATACTCTTGTTCCGCCAACTCCAGAAGGCGAAGCCTCCCCAAAAGCAAAGGATAAGGAGGAGTACGGACCAGTCGCCAAGACGGGCGTAGAGCGTCGGTTGCAGGGGCCTCGGCAAGCGCATGTCGATTACGCCAGAAGTCTCGATGTCCAGCATCGCAAGTGTCTTTCCGTAGGCGTCTATCACTGCCGAGATGCCCGTATTTGCGGCCCGCACAAGAGGAAGTCCCTCCTCGATGGCCCGCATCCGAGCCGAGGCCAGATGTTGCTTTGGACCAATGGACGCACCGAACCAGGCGTCATTGGTCGCGTTGAAAATCCAGTCCGGTCGGATGGCATCATCGACCACATGCCCGGGAAAGATGATCTCGTAGCAGATCGCGATGCCCGCATAGGGATGTGGGCCAAATGCAAGGGTGCGGGGACCCGGACCGGGGAGGAAATCACCTAGAGATTCGACCAATCGCTGAAATGGCAGGACACTCCGCCACGGCACGTATTCGCCAAAGGGAACAAGGTGATGCTTTGCGTAGCGCGTCAGGACGGAACCGTCCGGCGCAATGGCGAGCACAGCGTTTCGGTACACCGTCCCGTCAGCGGTGACCTCCCGCTCAGGACTGCCAGCCAACAGGACGGCAGTGTTCGGCAAGAGCCACCCAAGCATGACGCGGGCCCCAGTGTCCTCGGCGAGAAACCCTGGCCATGCAGTTTCTGGCCAAAGCAGGATATCGTAGTCGCCGGGGTGTGCAGAAAGCGAGAGAAGTCGGAGAATGTTGGCCTTCCGGGATCCTTCGTCCCATTTGGCGCTTTGCGCGATGTTCGGTTGCACGACGCGGATTTTTGCGCCGCGCTCTGACGGGGGAACTGACAAAGCAAGGCGCGCAACGCCGAAACCGGCCACGGTGACCGCAATTGTGGTGGCGCTGGCGAAACGGATGACCTGCAACCTGCGAGCGGGCGCGCGGAAAGCCAGCCCGACCAGTGCTGAACAAAGCACCAAGAGGAACCCCAGCCCATAGCTGCCGACCAGAGCGGCCACTTGTGCGATGGGCAACCAGTCGGCCAGCGTGTAGGCGGCAAGGTTCCAAGGAAACCCCGTCAGAACGTGCCCCCGGAGCCATTCAAGGCCGGTCCAGCTTGTCGCGAGCGAAAGAGCCAGCGGCAATCCGGCGCGCGCCATTCGGGAGGCAAGGGCACAAGCCACAGCCGGAAACACTGCCAGCAGCGCCGCAAGACCGAGGACGGCAGGCAAGGCCAACCATCCGAACCGGTCCGCCTCGACCTGAAAACTTTCGGTGATCCAGAAAAGCCCGGGTATGAATTGGCCCAATCCAAACAGATATCCCAGTCGAAACGCGACAGGCCACGACGTGCCACGCAACATAATTACCAGCACTGCGAAGGCGATCAGCGCAAAGGGCAGGATCGAATATGGTGGCAAGGCCAAGACAAGTACGGCGCCAGCGGCCAGGGCCATGCCCAAGCTGGGCAGACCTTGAATCAGATTTCCGCCGTAACGGGGATGTGCGTCTGAAGTGATCAATCCTGCGAAAGCCCCCGTCTTTAGACGCGAGGGCTAATTGCTCTAGCTACTTGAGGTGCAAGGTATGCGTTTCTGGATCACGGCAATGTCAAAGTGTCGACCTGTTGGTCGACTTCGTGGGGCCGATCCGAAGCCTCGCAAGATGAACGGCGCAGAGCTTGTCGCGCTTTCGGCCCAAACCGTGCGCTGTTGACGGCTCTTTGATTTGTCCCGTCGGCAAGACGACGATACTGCCCATTCCGAAACGTAGGTGAAGGAGTGATCCATGGCCGAAGAACGGATCGGGCGACGGGCTTTGTTGGGCGGAGCAGTCGGGATGGCAGGTCTTGCGGCCCTACCAGCCTTGGCGCAGGACGGCACGACCGAGTTTCAGGCTCCTGTATCCGGCAGCGTGCGGAACAACGTGTCCAGCTTCCGGATGCCTCAGTGGCGGGACTATTTTGAGAATACTAAGGGCGGTGCGATTCTGGCGGACACCAAGTCACGCGCGCTGCATTATTGGTCAGAGGATCAGTCGATCTACCGGCTCTATCCCTCTTCAGTCCCTTTGTCCGAGGAACTGACACGGCTCGGGCGGACCGAAATTGTCCGCAAGGCCGTGAACCCACCGTGGCGTCCGACGGCTTCGATGTTGGAGCGCAACCCGGACTGGCCGAAGATGGTCGAAGGCGGATCCAAGGACAACCCGCTTGGTGTCCGCGGAATGTATCTGTCCTGGCCTGCCTATTTGATCCACGGCACCCATGATACCCGGAAGATAGGTCGTAGATCATCGAACGGGTGCATCGGCCTCTACAATGAGCATGTCATTGAACTCTATGATTTGGCGCAGGTTGGCACTCAGGTGCTGCTGATCTAGGTCTATGGCTTTCTGAACGCATCAGGCTGACGTCGCCCGAAAGCTGGGCGGAAGGCGGGCTGATGTTTGCTTGCTTTCGCTAGGTCAAGTGTCCTCAGCCCACTAGCACGGTCGACAACAGGTTCACGTTCAGCACGATGATCACGGCGGCGATCAGCCAGCAAAGGCCGGTCAGCCAGCGGGGGGCGACCAGTTCGCCCATCTTGGCGCGGCTGGCGGTGAACATCACCAAGGGCACGATGGCGAAGGGAAGCTGGAATGACAGCACGACCTGGCTCAGGATCAGCAGTTCGCCTACGCCGCCGCTGCCGTAGAGCAGAATCACGAAGATCGCCGGGATGATCGCAAGGCCCCGGGTGATCAGGCGTCGCGCCCAAGGGGCGATGCGCAGGTTGATGAAGCCTTCCATCACGATCTGTCCGGCCATTGTGGCGGTGACAGTGGAGTTCAGACCGGCGCACAAAAGCGCTACGCCGAACAGGACCGGCGCGAGCGACGAACCGAGCAAGGGCTCCAGCAACAGATGCGCCTTGTCAATTTCGGCTACGTCGTTTTGCCCCACCGTGTAGAAGGCAGCAGCGGCCAGGATCAGGATCGATGCATTGATCGTCAGCGCGAACATCAGGGCGATGGTGCTGTCCCAAGTAGCCAACCGCAGCGCCTCACGCTTTGCCGGCAGATCCAGTCCAAAGGCGCGGGTCTGAACGATGCCCGAATGCAGGTAAAGGTTATGCGGCATGACCGTCGCCCCTATGATGCCGAGCGCGAGGTAAAGCATCGTCGGGTTGTTGAATATCTCGCGGCTTGGGGCAAAGCCTGCGATGACTTCGCCCCAGACCGGATCGGCCTGCGCGATCAGCACGACGAAACAGGCGGCGATCAGCGCCATCAGCGAGATGATCAGCGCCTCTATCCAGCGAAAGCCCTTGTTCTGCAGCCACAGGATCAAGAACACATCGGCGGCGGTGATAAAGATGCCGATCTCCAGCGGAATCCCGAATAGCAGATTCAGGCCGATGGCGGTTCCGATAACCTCGGCCAGGTCGGTTGCGATGATCGCCAGTTCGGCAAAGATCCAGAGTGGTACAGACATCCATTTCGGAAAGGCATCGCGGCAGGCCTGCGCCAGATCGCGGCCCGAGGCTACCGCCAGCCGCGCGCAGAGAGACTGCAGCAGGATCGCCATGATGTTCGACAGAAGCGCGACGAACAAGAGCGTGTAACCGAACGCCGCGCCACCCGCGAGCGAGGTCGCCCAGTTGCCGGGGTCCATATAGCCCACCGCCACCAGGTAGCCGGGGCCTATGAAGGCGAGGAACCGGCGGAACCGGCTGGTGCCACCGTTTCCGACCGCGATGGTGCGGAAGACTTCGGAAAGGGAGGGGGTCTCGCTTTCCTGCCGCCAGGCATTGGTCGTCATGGCTCTTGGCACTCCCGGCTTGACCACGATCCCTACAAGACGTGGCACATAAAGTTAGACAATGCTAACATTCTGCCCCGCGCCTTTACTTGTCAATCCATCCCGTGCGACACTGCACGGATGACAGAGTTAGATCCTGAAACCCATGCCACGTCGGATGACCGGCCCGCGGACCTGCGCGCCGGGGCGTTTCAAGGTGTGCGCGAAGCCCGGCGCAATGAACTGGCCGAGGACTACGTCGAACTGATCGCCGAACTGATCCACGATCAGGGCGAGGCGCGCCCGGTGGACATCGCCGCCCGGCTTGGCGTGAAGGTGCCGACCGTGAGCAAGACCCTGGACCGTCTCGCGCGCGAGGGGCTGATCACCCGCGCGAAGTATCGGTCGGTCTTTCTGACAGACGCGGGCCGCGCGCTGGCCAAAGAATGCCGGCGTCGGCACGAGATCGTCTTGCGCTTTCTCATCAGCCTCGGCCTTGACCCCGAGACAGCGGAACGCGATGCGGAAGGCATCGAGCACCATGTCAGCGAGCGGACGCTGGCCCTGTTTTCGGCCTTCGCCAACCGGTCCTAAAGGCCGTCAGCTATTCTCGACCGCGAACCGCACATCGGCGATGAGGCTGTCGGCGCTGAAATTCTCCAGCCGTTTGCCATTAAGGAAGAAGGTTGGCGTTTGGCGGATAGCCAAGGCTTCCACGTCGGCCGCATCCTGATTCAGGATACCAGTGATTCCCGGGAAGAACTGGTCGGTCTCGGCCTTTTCGAGATCAAGGCCCGCAGCCCCGGCAATCTCCCATGCCACATCCATCTCAGGCGAGCCATGAACAGCCCAGCCAGGCTGCTGCTCAAGAAGTGCATCGAGGACAGGCTCGAACTTGTCTTGCATCCGCGCAGCCTCGAGGATGCGCACAGCCTCGTCCGAGCCTTCGTGGAAAACGGTGTAGCGCAGCACGACGCGGACCTGCGTCGGGAACTGCCGCCGGATTTCCTGCACCACGGGGTGGTATGCACGGCAGGCCTCGCAGGAGGGATCGAAGAATTCAACCAGTGTGACGGGGGCATCGGCGGGGCCGAAGCTGGGGGAGTAGTCACGGATCAACAGTGCCTGATCCTCGGTTGGCGTGGCGGCGGCCGCCGCTTCTGCCTCGGTGTCGCGGCGCTGCTTCAGCACGAAGGCGCCACCCGCGAAAGCAGCAACACCAAGTGCGGAGGCTCCAAGGATAAGGGTGCGGCGGTTCATGGGCGGTGTCCTTTCGGAAAGAGGAGGCAGGCAAGGATCGCCGCAAAGGCGACCGCTGAGAGATAGGGGATCGGCAGGCCAAGGATCATCTGCGCCTCACCGGTGCAGGATGGGCCATTTTCAGTGCAGGGCACGATCGGCGCGGGCAGGATCCCTGCGTACAGGCCCGAATGCCATGCCGCAAGTGCGAGCCCGGCGAGGGTCAACGGCAAGCCGAAGGGGCGCGCCATCCCGTCGCCCCGCCAGAGCGACAGGCCAAGGATCGGCACCAAGGGGAACATGGCGATGCGTTGATACCAGCAGAGCGTGCAGGGCATCTGGCCCAGCACCTCACCGATGAAGAGCGCGCCAAGCGTGGCCGCCAGCGCGATCAGGAAGGCCGCAGTCACGGCAAGGTCGTCGCGCGACAGGGTTTCTGGGTCAGCTTTGGTCAAGAACCGGCTCCTTGCGGCGGCGAAGGGGAAGCGAGGCGAAAAGGATCAGGACCGCGCCCAAGGTGATGCAGATATCCGCAACGTTGAACGTGGGCCAGTGCCAGTCACGCCAATAGAAATCAAGGAAATCAGTCACGGCGCCCTGCCGAAGCCGGTCGATGATGTTGCCAAGCGCCCCGCCCACAACCATTGCAAAGCCTGCCCTTTCCAAAACATGTTTCGCCCGGAATGCCATGACGGCGAAAGCGATGGTCAGCGCGCCCGTCAGCGCCGCCATCAGAAGGGGCTTACCCGCCATGAACCCGCCCATCATGCCAAAGCTCGCGCCGGTATTGAACCCAAGGGAAAGATTGAAGCCCGGCAGGACCGGGACCGCAGTCCCCTGCGACAGAAGCGACAGCGCTGCGGCCTTGGTCAACTGGTCTGCCACCACTGCGGCAGCAATCAGCGAAATCAGCATCACCCTGGTCATTCTACGGCCTTGCTCTTGATGCCGATCCAGCGTGGGACCGACGCGGCGTAACGATCATAGTCCGGCCCGATTGCCATCCGCAGGGCGGCCTCTTCGGACCGCACTTGCGTGCTGGCCGACCAGAGAAACAGGACTGGGGCGAGGACTGTCGGCAGAGAGGGAACCGCCATCGCAACACCTGCCAACAGTGCCGCTTGCCCCACAAAGGTTGGGTTGCGGCTGAAACGGTAAAGCCCGCTGGAGACCAGATCGCCGGTTTCGCCGCCGACCACGCCGACGCGCCAGGATGATCCCATCGACATCTGCGCGGCAAAAGCCACCATCGCGCCGAGCCCTGCGACAAAGACCCCGATCAGGCCAAGGAGGACGGCGCGACCCTCAGTCCAGAGCAGGTCGACCTTGTGGAACCCGGCCACGGCGAGCCAGAAGAGCGGCCCGAAAAACGCCAACGCAAAGGCCGCGCGGAAACCGATTGCCGCCAGCCGATCGCGCCCGGTGGCGCGCGCGAACAGCCAGATCGGACGCCCCGCCGCTTGTGCTGCCATGGCGCTGCCCCAGAAGAACAGCGCCAGATAGCCGAAAAGAAGGGCCAGCGCGGCCCAACCAAAACCGGAGATCATCAGCTCAGCCCTCGCGTTCCGGGTTGAACCGCAGCAGACGCAGGGCGTTCAGCGTCACAAGCACGGTTGCACCGGTGTCGGCGAGAATTGCGATCCAGAGGCCAGTCAAACCGAATACCGAGGTCACGAGGAAGACGGCTTTCAGCCCGAGCGCTATGGTCACATTCTGGCGGATGTTGGCCATTGCTGCGCGCGACAGACGGATCGTGGCGGGAATGTCGGTCACCCGGTCACGAAGAATGGCCGCATCGGCCGTTTCCAGCGCCACATCAGTGCCCGATCCCATCGCCACACCAACGCTTGCCTGTTTGAGCGCGGGGGCGTCGTTGATGCCGTCGCCGATCATCATCACGCCACCTTTACTTCCGATCTCGCGGATGTAGGCAAGCTTGTCCTCCGGCATCATGTCGGCCTCGAACTTCAGGCCGAGGCCTCCTGCGATCGCAGCGGCCGTGCGCGGGTTGTCGCCGGTCAGGATGACCGCAGTCACCCCCATGGCCGTCAACTGGCGCACCGCGTCTTTCGCATCCGCACGCGGCTCGTCCCGCATGGCGATCAGACCGAGCGGGGCCTTTTCGCGAAACACGGCGACCGCGGTCTTGCCGTCCTCCTCAAAAATCGTCGCCTGCCGAAGGCCAAGGCCATCCAGCCCGCCATGCTCCATCGCGTAGCGGGGCGAGGCCACATAGGCCGCAGCGCCGCCCACGGTTGCAACAACGCCCTTGCCCATCAGCGCCTTTGCGTCTTGCGAGGGCAACGCAGAAACGCCAGCGTCCTTGGCCTTGTTCAGGATCGCAATCGCCAGCGGGTGGCTCGAGCCGGTCTCGACGCCTGCCGCCACGGCCAGAAGTTCAGCGTCGGTGGTCGTCCCGAACGGCACCAGATCCGTCACCTGCGGGCGACCATGCGTCAGCGTCCCGGTCTTGTCGAAGGTCACAACATCCACCTTCGCCGCCGCTTCGATCACGGCACCGCCCTTCATCAACAGGCCACGCCGCGCCCCGGTGGACATGGCCGAAGCGATGGAGGCGGGGACCGAGATGACTAGCGCACAAGGGCAGCCGATCAGCAGGAGGGCAAGGCCGCGGTAAACCCAAGTGTCCCAGGGCTGGCCGAAGACCAGCGGTGGCACCACGATGACCAGCGCCGCGACGGCGACGATGGCAGGCATGTACCAGCGGCTGAACCGGTCGATGAAGCGTTCGGTCGGGGCACGCGCCTCTTCGGCCTCTTCAACCAGACGGATGATGCGGGCGATGGTGTTGTCCTCGGGACCTTTGGTCACTTTGACCCGCAGGGCCGCCTCGGTGTTGATTGCGCCGGCAAAAACCGCGTCCCCGGGGCCGCGCGTCTTGGGCACGCTTTCCCCGGTGACCGGGCTTTCGTCCACGCCCGAAGTGCCATCCACGATCTCGCCATCGGCCGGAATCCGGTCACCGGGGCGGACAAGGACTGTCTGGCCCACAGACAGGCTTGCGGCTGGAACCTCGCGCGTGCTGTCACCTGTAACGAGTTGCGCCGTCTTCGGCACAAGATTGGCCAGCGCCCGGATCCCGTCTCGCGCCTTGCCGGCGGCCACGCCTTCCAGCACCTCGCCCACGGCGAACAGAAACACCACCAGTGCCGCCTCTTCCGCTGCGTTGATGAACAGCGCGCCGACGGCGGCAATCGTCATCAGGCTTTCGATGGTGAAGGGCTGTCCCATCCGCAGCGCCGCAAAGGCGCGCTGCGCTACCGGAGCCACGCCGATCAAGCAAGCGGCAACGAAGGCCCACTTACCGATCTCGGGGGCAAGATACTCGATGACCCAGGCGGCACCCAGCAGCAGGGCGGTAAAGATGACCAGCTTGCCCTTGGCGGTCTGATACCAGCGCTTGCCCCGGTCGGCGGGGTCGTCATGAACGTGGCCGGGGCTGCCGTGACCGCTATCGTCGCGCTTGGTGCTGGCCGCCTTAGAGCCGTGGTCGTGACCAGAATGATCGTGGCCAGCGGGAGCTTGGGCGGAGTGATCATGATCTTGATGCATGTCGCTCTGCTCAGGTGCGAATTGAGCCCCCGGCAAAACGAAGTCCTTCTTCGCACCGGCGGCGCGCGGCGCAATCTCATAGCCAAGCGCACGGACGGTCTTCTCGATCTTGTCCCGCCCGGTTTGTCCCTCATCCAGCGTCAAGCGCAGGCGTTCCGACATGATGCCAACCTCGACGTCGCTTACCCCCGGCAGGCGCGTCACCGCATCCTTGATCTTGGTCGCGCAGGACCCGCAGTCCATGCCCGTCACCGTCCAGTCACAGGATGTTTCGCGTGCAGCTTCCGACATCGTCATTCCTCCTGCCGCTGAGCGGGCAGTTGCTTTCATCGAATCAGGAACCTAATGTCTCTAGCAACTATAGCTTCAAGGAGAATCTGATGCTGACTATCGGAAAGTTGGGCGAGGCCGCCGGGGTGAAGGTACCGACGATCCGCTATTACGAGCAGATCGGCCTGCTTCCCGAAGCCGAGCGCAGCGCGGGCAACCAGAGACTCTACGGCCGCAAGGCGCAGGAGCGATTGGCCTTCATCCGGCACGCCCGCGATCTGGGCTTCACGCTCGAAGCGATCCGCGACCTGCTGAGCCTGTCGGACCGACCGGATCAGTCCTGCGCTGCTGCCGATGCCATCGCGAAGGCACAGCTGGCAGAGGTTGAAAGCCGCCTTGCGCGATTGACCGCGCTGAAGGCCGAACTTGAACGGATGGTCGTGCAATGTGCAGGCGGCAAGATCGCCGATTGCCGTGTGATCGAAGTTCTGGGCGACCATTCGCTTTGCGCGACCGATCATCGGCATCCGGAGACAGAGGCGACGCAATAACCGCACCCGCAACACTCGCCATTTAAGCCAGCACCGCCTTTTCCGAAAACGCCGCCCCGGGCCGCTAGAGCATCAACGGCACTCCGTTCAACCGGATGTGCGTTGCCGAATTTTTCTTCTCATGTCATGCATTCTGAATGTCGTGGATAGTCCGACCCTTTTTAGCAGTGCTGTTGGCTGTGTCCCTGTTCGGGGCCACAGTCAGTGAGGTATCGGCCGGACTTGCAGCGGAGATCGCAGCAGTAGCCGACCCGTGCTGCGAAGGCGATTGCCCTGATGACCAGGCATGCGGCGTCGCCTGCGAAATGATGGCGCGTGGCGGAATGACAATGCTCGCTCTGGTACAAGTCCCCGGGCTTTCTGTTACCGGGGAGGCATCTGCTGCAGTCCTGATGCTTCCTGACCTGCATCCACCATCCGGGCTTCCGCCGGATGGCTTGAGGCGACCTCCCCGCATTTGACCCTGCCGCGTGCGCAAGCACGCGGATGTTGCCGTTTGCACCTGCGCCAATTGGCTTCGCGGGTGCGCTGTCGCTGCAATCAAAGGGTCTTCCTCATGACAAACATGTTCCGCCGCATTTGCGGCTCCGTTCTGGCACTTCTCATCGGCGCATCTGCCCTCTGGGCAGGTGCAGACGACTACCGTTTCGAGATCGTCTCGACCGACCATCGTGTCGGTTCTGGGGTAACCATTGAACTTCGTCTGACCGATCTTCGCACCGGCCAGCCGGTCGAGGGCGCGGTCATCTATGCCACACGCATGGACATGGCCCCCGACGGAATGGAGACGATGACCTCCCCCGTCACCGCATTGCCGGCCGAAGGTCCGGGCACTTACCTGTTCAGCACGGATCTCACCATGGCGGGGGGATGGCGGTTTTCGGTGGCGGCCAAGGTGCAGGGTGAACCGGAAACCGTGCAGGCAGAACTGGAATTGCGAGCCGAGCCATGAGCGCGGTTGGCAAGTTGACTGCCGCAGTCCTTGTTGCAGGCAGTGCCGGATGGATCGGGCTGACCGCTGGCGAAAAGGGGATCACCGTGGCCAGCCTGATGGGCATGGCCGAGATGCAGATTGCCGTGTTGATGGGCAATGACGCAGTCGCCATGCCGGGTGCTGACGCCCCTGAAGCAGAGCCGACCGGCCCGGTGATCTACTGGAGGCACCCGGATGGGTTGCCCGAATGGTCGGTATCCGAGCGGCAAACGGAAGATGGGCGGGCCTTCCTGCCTGTTCTCGCCAGCGAGGATCTCTCGCTGGGCCCTGCGCCCGAGCCCAGTTCAGAAATGGCGATGGCGGAAACAGGTGAGCGGACCATCCTCTACTACCGCAACCCGATGGGCCTGCCAGACACCTCGCCAGTACCGAAGCAGGACTCAATGGGGATGGATTACATTCCCGTCTATGAGGGCGGAGACAGTGACGATGGGTCGGTCACCGTCAGCCCCGGCAAGTTGCAGCGCACCGGCGTGCGAACTGCCGAGGCAGTCTTGGCGCCCCTGGCGGCCACATTGCGCGCGCCGGGAATCGTGGAACTAGACGAACGCCGGATCAGTGTCATCTCGCTGCGCGCAGACGCCTTCATAGAAACGGTTGCCGATGTGACTACGGGCAGCACGATCGCCGAAGGTGCACCGCTCGTGACGCTCTATTCACCCGAGATCGCTGCCGCTCTTGCACAGTTTCTGACCGACGTGCGGTCGGAAGGGCGGCTAAGGGAGGGCGCACGGCAACGACTGGAAAACCTCGGCGTGCCGGGAGAGGTGATCGACCGCATCGCGACCGAGGGCCAGACGACGGTGAGTATTCCGATCATGGCCCCGCGCAGCGGCGTGGTGCTGGAGCGGATGGCGGTCGAAGGCATGATGTCGGAAGCGGGCGATACCCTGTTCCGCATCGCTGACACCTCGACCGTCTGGGTGATCGCCGAAGTGCCTGAAGCGGCGCTTATGGAGATTGCAGTAGGAACAGGGGTTCGGGTGAGCTTTCGTGGCCTCACAGATGGCCCGATTTCGGGCCGTATCGACACCATTTACCCCGAAATCGATATGATGACCCGCACCGGAAAGCTGCGGATTGAATTGCCGAACCCGGACGGGCGCCTACGCGCCAACATGTTCGCCGAAGTCGAAATCATGCTCGGCGGCGCACCCGTGGTGCAGGTACCAGAGGGTGCTGTGATCGACACCGGCGACAGACAGGTGGTGATCCTTGATTTGGGCGAAGGGCGGTTCCGGCCTGAACCAGTGACCGTAGGGCGCAAGGGCGGCGGCATGATCGAGATCGTCAGCGGCGTGAGCGCGGGCGACGTAGTGGTGAGCTCTGCCACCTTCTTGATCGACGCCGAAAGCAACCTCAATGCGGCTTTGGCTGCCCTTGCAGCGCCCGGATCCACCCCGGAGGCCAATCCATGATCGCCCGCATTATCGAATGGTCGGCCCGCAACGTGCTGCTTGTGCTCTTTGCCACCGTCTTTACCGTGGCTGCGGGCCTTTGGTCCCTGCGCACACTGCCGATCGACGCCATCCCCGATCTGTCGGATGTGCAGGTGATCGTGCTGACCGAATACCCGGGGCAAGCGCCGCAGGTGGTCGAGGATCAGGTCACCTATCCCCTGACCTCGGCCATGCTGACCGTGCCGCAATCAAGGGTCGTGCGGGGGTTCTCGTTCTTCGGCATCTCTTTCGTCTACATCATCTTCGAAGATGGCATAGACCCCTATTGGGCCCGCTCGCGCGTGCTGGAATACCTCAATGCTGCGGCCGCGCGTCTGCCGGACGGGGTAACACCTGCGCTCGGGCCGGATGCAACGGGCGTGGGCTGGGTCTATCAATACGCGCTGAAGGGCGAAAACCTGAGCCTGGCCGAGCTAAGGTCCTTGCAAGATTGGGTGATGCGTTTTGCCATCAGCGGTGCCGATGGCGTGTCGGAAGTCGCCAGCGTCGGCGGCTTCGTCAAGCAATATTCGATCACCGTCGATCCGGTGCGGATGCGGGCGCTTGGCATCACCCTGTCCGAGATCGGAGAGGCCGTTGCGGCCAGCAATATGGACACCGGCGGGCGCACGGTCGAGCTGTCGGAATTCGAGTTCATGGTGCGGGGGCGCGGCTATCTGGACGGCATCAGTGATCTTGAGATGGTCCCGATCCGTGCCGAAGGCGGCGTCCCGGTCCTCTTGCGCGATGTAGCGTGGGTCGAGATCGTGCCCGATGAGCGTCGGGGCATCGCAGAGCTTGACGGCGAGGGCGAAGTGGCCAGCGGCATCGTGCTTCAACGTGTGGGTGCCAATGCACTCGATGTGATCGACAACGCCAAGGCCGAGATCGACACCATCGCGCAAAGCCTGCCCGAGGGGGTGGAGATCGTCACCGTGTATGACCGGTCCAGCCTGATCCTGTCAGCCATTGAAACCCTGCGGACGACACTTCTCGAGGAAAGCATCGTCGTGGCGCTGGTCACATTTGTCTTCCTGCTGCATGTCCGCTCGTCGCTGGTCGCCATCATCATGCTGCCGGTGGGCCTCTTGATGGCCTTCACCGCCATGCGCGCGCTTGGCATCGGGGCCAATATCATGAGCCTTGGCGGCATCGCTATCGCCATTGGCGCGATGATCGACGCCGCCATCGTGATGATTGAAAACGCCCATAAGCACCTGGAGCGAGCCGAACCCGGCAAACCACGGGTGGAAGTGCTGATCGAAGCGGCGTCAGAGGTCGGACCGGCACTGTTCTTCAGCCTGCTGATTATCACCGTCTCCTTCCTGCCGATCTTCGCGCTGGAAGGGCAAGAGGGCCGCCTATTCGGCCCCTTGGCTGCAACCAAAACTTTCGCCATGGCAGCAGCAGCGCTCTTGTCGGTGACGCTGGTGCCCGCGCTGATGGTGATCTTCGTGCGCGGCCGGATCGTGCCGGAACACCGCAACCCGGTGAATCGCGCCCTGATCGCGATCTACCGACCCGTCATCCAATGGGTGCTGCGGGCGCGGGTGTTCACAATCACCCTCGCGCTGGTGGCACTGGTCGCCACAATCTGGCCCGCGCGGCAGTTGGGGTCCGAATTCATGCCCGCTCTGGACGAGGGCACGATGATGTACATGCCCACCACCCTGCCGGGCCTGTCCGTCACCAAGGCCGCGGAGTTGATGCAGATGCAGGACCGCATCATCCGCAGCTTCCCGGAAGTCGAGACAGTCTTCGGCAAGGCGGGACGTGCGCTGACGGCAACCGACCCGGCCCCGACCGAGATGTTCGAGACGATCATTCAGCTAAAGCCGAAGGATGAGTGGCGCGAAGGCGTCACGATGGAAAGTCTGCGGCTGGAAATGGACGCCGCCCTGCAATTCCCCGGCGTCTCGAACGCCTGGACCCAGCCGATCCGCGCCCGCATCGATATGCTGGCCACCGGCATCCGCACGCCTGTGGGGGTGAAAGTCTTCGGCACCGACCTTACAGAAATGGAGGCAGTCGCGCGGCAGGTCGAGGCGGTGTTGCGGAATGTTCCCGGCACCACCAGCGCCTATGCCGAACGGGTCATCGGCGGCTATTACCTCGACATCGTGCCCGACCGGGAACGGCTGGCGCGTTACGGCCTGTCGATCCAGGACGTGCAGGAGGTTATCGCCATGGCGCTTGGGGCCGAGGCGATCACCCAGACCGTCGAGGGACGCGAGCGCTACAACGTGGCATTGCGCTATCCCGCGGCGCTGCGACAGGATCCCGAGGCCATCGCGCGGGAGGTGCAGGTGGCACTTCCGGATGGTGGCACTGTGCCCCTGGGCGAGGTCGCCGCTGTCGAGCGTACACGGGGTGCGACGTCGATCCGCACTGAGAACGGTCAGCTTGCCGTCTACATCTTCGTGGACATCGCGGGCCGCGATCTGGGCGGCTATGTCGCCGAGGCACAAGCGGCAGTGGCTGGCGAAGTGATCCTGCCGCCCGGCTATTCGCTGGGCTGGAGCGGTCAGTTCGAATACCTCGAACGTGCCAAGGCTCGGCTGGCAATCGTCGTGCCGATCACGTTGGCGGTAATCTTTCTGCTTCTCTTTCTGAACTTCCGCCGCCTGACCGAGACCCTGATCGTCATGCTATCGCTGCCTTTCGCGCTCGTCGGCGGGGTCTGGCTGATGTGGTGGATGGGGTTCAACACCTCCGTGGCAGTCGCTGTCGGGTTCATCGCGCTGGCCGGCGTGGCGGCGGAAACCGGCGTGATCATGCTGATCTATCTCGACCATGCGCTGGCGGAACGCCGAGCTGATGTAGTCCGAGCGGGCCGCGCCTTCACCCGCGCCGATCTGGATGCCGCGATCATGGTAGGTGCGGTAGAACGGGTGCGGCCTAAGATGATGACCGTGGTGGCCATCATGGCGGGCCTGATGCCGATCCTCTGGGCACATGGCACAGGGTCCGAGGTCATGAGCCGTATCGCCGTGCCGATGATCGGCGGCATGGTGTCGTCCACCATCCTGACGTTGGTCGTGATTCCGGCTGTCTACGCACTGATCAAGGGGCGCGGTCTGGCGAAGGCAAAAGACATAGCCAACGGTGGTGCCGTCATGAAGCCAATGGGTCAATCCCTGGCCTGAAAGTAGTCGGAGAAACCCCAGCAAAAATGATTGGAGCACGCAAGTCCGAGGTCTCCCTTCCGCATCAAGCCATCTCATCGGGAGATTTCTCCTGCCAAAACAGCGCGTCCGTGCACGGCGAGGATTGCAGTGAACGTTGGACAGCCGAACTGTCGGACGACATCTAGGATACGAGCATCGTAGGCGGCTTGGCCAATCAGGCTGCACAAATCCGATGCGTGAAACTGTCGGTTGGCGCTCGGAGCAGCCCGAATCTGCTGATGGAGCTCGAGCGTTTTGGGATCTTCTTTGGCCAGCGGCTCCGGCTTCGATGAAAACGCTGGAGCCCGGCTTGACGAACTGGTCCGCCAGCGCCGCATGAAGCCGAGCAAGTAGCCAGCCGGGACATGGGCATTGCCGCGCGACCGGTTGAAAGTCAGGAAACGTTCCCAGATGATCTGCGTATCGACGTTCCAGCAGGCAAGCGACGCCTTCGCTGACTTGATCAATTCTGCCCAAGGCGTGTGGTAGACGCTGGCTACTGCGCCGATCTCGATCTTTCCTGCAAAGATAGTTTTGTTCTTAGAGTCTCCAGATAGTGATGTGTCGCCTGCAGATGACACGACATCTGGCGCTGTTCCAGTTGCGATATGCCCCCCGAACCGGAACAGCCAGGGCGCAAACTTGCCATTGGGCTTCCACCGGGCCAGCGCCAAGCCGGACGCCGCGAGCTCGACCAGGAGCGCCGTCAGATGCTGCCGGGAAACCCCCATCTTTTCGGCGAGGTGCGCCAGCGTGAACGCGGCCGTTCCGCGTTCAAGCCCGTTGTAGCCATCCTTCCAGGCGATGCCGTCGAGGATGATCGTCGCGAGCTTATGGGCCGCAGTGGAGAGCGGTGTTTCGGTGATGCGGCGCAGGATGGCGCCGGTCGTGAGTTCCATGATGTGTCGTTCCGTCTTGGGGCGACACCAGACCGTGAGCCGTGCAAGATTTCGTTCCGGCAAAGGCATTTGCCGGTTGAACGGACCCAAAGCTCGCGCTAGATTCCCACTACCACGAGGAAATCAGTGCGGCGTCGGGCCTATGGTCTGGCGTCGTTTCTGTTTCTGGGGATCCGGTCTTTCGATCGTTTCGAGGGAGGGCGGTCGTTCAGGTTCTCAATAGTGAACCTCTTCGTGTCCGTAGCTGCCTTCATAGTCGCGCCACTCGACGAAGACAGACCGGTGCCAATAGCTGCGACAGTCTGCCGGCACGGCGAGATCTGAGGCGGTCGGCACCGCAGAAACGCTGCTCCGACGTCGGGTGTAGTCGCCTTGGGACCCATAGGTACCCATGTACACGGCGCCCCAGCTGTTGCAGTCGCCATCAGAGCTGCGGCGCTGCTGGTAGGTGATTTCGAACACTCGGATCGAGCGGACGAAGTCAAAAGCCGGATCAGAGATGTCGACATCTGCCCGATCCTGGACGAGCTGAAGCGGCAACGGCGTTGTCGGGATCGAGATAAGCGGCACCGGCCCGCCGCGCACGGCGATGTCGAACAAGCGCTCAAGCGGTTTCGCCTCTCCACGAAAACTCGCACGCATCGGGCAGTTCCAGATCTGCAGCGGCGGCTCAACTGGCCAGGGCGTGATCCGGGCGATGAAGACGGTACGGGCATGGACGCACTCTGCTGAGGCTGGCCAGCCGCCTGCGAGGCAGAGTAGGATCGCGCAATCGACGGGGTAGGCTTTTGCCGGAGCAGCAAGAGAAAGGGACAGGGCGGTAGCTGCGAGGGCGGCTGCAGCTCGTAGTCTTGTCATGGGAGTTTCCTTGTGAAGATGCCGGGAGGGGAGGGGGCAGGAAGACTGTAACTGGCACGATCAACCGTCAGGCTCGGCGCCAAGAGCCTGGTAGTCGTGGATCGCGCGGTTGATCTCTTCGGACACCTCGGCACGCGCAGCATCGAGACAGCGCAGATAGGTCTGTGCCTCATCGAAGTAGGCCGTGAACTCCTGACCTATCTCCGTGCGATATTCCGCACGCGTGGCAGCATCGGTCACCGGTGCAGGCGGGACCGGCGGCAGGCAGTCCAACACCGTCGCCCCCTGAGTGACGCCGCAGACAGGCATCGTGAACAGGGCGGCGGCGACGAGGCAAGCGCGTCTGAAGCGGGGAAGGGGCATGCACAGTCCGAGGGTTTCAAAACATGTGCATGAATTGCAAAACACCGCTATTGACGCAATAGGATTCTACCGCTAGGTGAGCGCCATGTTGTGCGACGACATGTTTCTCATCAGCGCAACATGCACTATGTTCTGCCGAGGCGTGTTGCTTTCGGAAGGTGCCAACCCATGAGGAACTTGACCCCGGTGATCTTGCAGGCCGGACTTAAGGAGGCCCTGACCGAAGGCGGCATCGTCGAAGCCCTCTGTGTCGAGGACGCAAAGAAGGTTCTCAATGTCTGGCAAGGCACCTGGCGCATCCAGCTGCGCCTTGGCGACCAGACAGCCCTTCTGGTGATCTCGCGCGGGCTCGAACCCCGGGAGTTCAAGACCGTCACCGGTCTGATCTCCTTCGCGGTCGAGCTGGGTCTGACCACGGTCCCCGTTCCTTTGAAGAAGGGCGAGAAGGCGACCTGGACCCATGACGCAGCGGTGGAGCCCATACCCTGAACTGACCCTCGGTGCAGGGCTGGCGCTTTGGCTCCTTGCCGCACAAGGTGCTTTGGCCGAGGTCATCGACCTTGGCGCAGGGACAGAGGACTTGCGGGTTCGGGCCAGCGTTCTCGATTTTGGCAAAGAGCTTCCCAAGCGCGGCGATCTGAACGGCGTCGAGTTCACAGATGGTGTTGAGACCGATGCAGATGACGAAGGTCTCGTTGTGCTTGCGTCCTATGGCACGACCCCGAAGGGCAGGGGTCCGCGTGGCGCGGCCGAGATCGAGGATCTCGTTCTCGACGTGGGCGACGACTATCTCCGCCATCCGGCGCTGAAAGCAGCCGGGCTCTCCGGGACGGAATGGCTTGCGCTCTTTCGGGCAAACATCGCAGTGGAATCCGCCTTCAATCCGGATGCGCGCTCATCGGTCGGTGCCATCGGCCTGGGTCAGCTGATGCCCGGTACCGCCGATCTCCTCGGTGTCGATCCCCATGATCCGGAAGACAACCTGCACGGCTCGGCCCGCTATCTCCTGGCACAGCTTGAGGACTTCGGCGCTGCCGATCTTGCGCTCGCTGCCTACAACGCCGGACCCGAAGCGGTCCGCGACTATGGCGGCATTCCTCCTTATGCCGAGACCGAGGGCCATGTGGCCAAGGTTCTGCGGCTGACCAACGCAACCCTCAGTTCGGAGTAGTCCCCATGTTCCGCAATCTTTTCGGCGCGCGTTTGCCGCGCCTGGCCTTGCACACCCTTTTTCTGGCGCTGCCCTTCGCGGCGATTCTCGCTGAGCCTGCCCTCGCGCAGAATCTCGACCCCTTGGAGAACATGCTTCAGGTCGTGGTGGACGGGCTGACCGGCCCGATCGGACGGCTTATCGCCATCCTCGCCGTCGTGGCTGCGGGCTACATGATGTTCACCGGCCGCCTGAACTGGCCCCTCTTCCTTGCCATCTTCTTCGGCGTGGTCCTCGTCTTCTCGGCCGCGACGATCATCGACGGCTTTGCGGCCCCCTAAGGCGGGATCGGCAACAGGCCGGGTGGCATTGCACACCCGGCTTGGCCGCTCCCTCGGATGTTCCCCATGCATGATGCGCCCCTGTTCCTCGGCCTCACCCGGCCGCCGAAGATATTCGGCCTGCCCATCGGCTACTTCGTGAGTCTGATGCTGGGCTCGGTCATTCCCTTCGTGGGCGCCAACGACTGGCGGTTCCTGCTGATCGGGGTCGTCGGCTATCCGGTCCTGTGGTTCGTGGCGGACCGCAACCCGAACCTCTTCGAGACAGTCGCAGTGGTCTTTTCCCGGACCCCGCGCACCCGAGGCAAGTCGGCTTTTGGCGGAGATCGCCATGTCAGCTGACCTCAAGTCTCTCTTCCCGGCCACGCCGGCGCTACGATCTGTCTTGCGACCTGAGGATCTCGCAGCCGAGACCCTTGCCCGGCACTTGCCCTGGCTCTCCGCACCTGCCGACAATCTGATCCTGACCCGGCAGGGAGACCTGATCGCCTCGGCCGTGGTCGAGGGGCAGGACAGTTTCACGACGGACGAGGGGGACCTCTCGCTTGCGACCACTTCGCTCGCGCGGCTGATCGGCCAGCTGGGCGAAGGGTTCGGGTTCCACGTCTCCAAACTGACCCTGCCGGACACCCCACATCTGAAGCCCTTCGATGGTGAGGGCACCGGGGCTGCATTCGCGGCCATGGTCGATGCCCGCTGGCAGGGACATCTTCGCGCCCGCACCCTGAAGCGGCGAGTGCTGGTGGTCTCGCTCATCCTTCGCCCTACCGCGCTGAAGCGCGCTCCGCTGATCGGCGCGCTCTTCAAGGCGGCCTTCACCGGCGATCTTGGCCAGCGGATCGAGCGCCTGAATGAAGCGATGGGGCTTCTGGCCGGGGCCTGCCAGGGCCTGGGCTTCCGGCGTGTGACTATCTCTTCCGGGGAATGGCTCGGTCTCCTGGGTGTCCTTCTTGGTCAGCCGATGGCCAAGGTGCTGCCGATGCGCGGCCAGTTTCTCAGTGAGGCTGTAGCGTCAACGCAGATGACCTTTGCTGGCAAGCGGGTGGAGATCGATATCGGCGCCAGAAAGTGTTTCGGGACGATCTTCGGCGTGAAATCCTACCCAGCCCGAACCTGGGCACGGATGCTGGATGCGCTGGAACTGCCCTACGACATCGTCATCACCAACAGCTTCACGCCTGCCCGCAACAACGAAATCGAAGAGCGCATCAAGCGCACGGCGCGCCAGATGCGTGCCTCCGAAGATGCCGCCGAGACTCTGCGTCAGGAACTGTATGAGGCCGCGGACAACGTCGCCTCTGGTCGACAGGTCTTCGGCAAGCATCATCTGACGGTCATGGTGACTGCCGACAGCCCGGAACAGCTGGAGGAAGCAGCCTCAGAGGTCTGGCGCGCCGGACAGGATTGCGGGGCGACCCTCGTGCGTGAGAGCTTCGCCGCCCGCGCGGCGTGGTTTGCCCAGGCCCCGGGTAACTGGGCCTACCGCCCGCGCACGGCACTTCTGTCAGCCCAGAACTTCACCCATCTCGCGGCGCTTCACCGGGTGACGGAAGGTCGCTCCAAGGTACAGTCGCCCTGGGGCGAGACCATCACGGCGCTGCCAACGGTCACCTCAAGCCTCTATCGCTTCAATTTCCACGACAAGGGTGAGCGGGGTGCCGAGCCCAGTGCCGGCCACACGCTGGTGTTGGGCCGCACGGGGTCGGGCAAGACCCTTGGCACGGCTTTCCTCATGGCGCAGGCGCGTCGGGTGCATGCCCGTATCCTCGTCATCGACAAGGACCGGGGCCTCGAGATGGCCGTCCGCGCCCTGGGTGGCAGCTATTCTGCAATCCGGATCGGCGAAGCGACCGGCCTCAATCCGTTTCAGACAGAGACCGACGAGCGCGGGGCGGCCTGGCTCACCGATTGGCTGGGTGACATCCTTGCAGGGTCGCGCCCCTTCGAGACCGCCCAAACCGTCAGCCTCAACGCCGCTGTCCGTCAGATCGTTTCGGCGGACCCGCGGCTTCGGACCTTCGATGGCTTGGCCACCCTCGTCGCCTCGACCGACGACGAAGGTGACCTTGTGGGGCGTGTCCGCGAATGGGGGCAGGGGGGGCGGCATGGCTGGCTCTTCGGACCAGGGGCCACATCTCAGATCAGCCTTTCCGAGGATGTAGTCGGCATCGACATGTCGGAGATCCTCGATCTCGGGACCGAGCGCTCGGCGCTTCTCGCCTACCTCTTCCGCCGCATCGAACGGGTGATCGAGGATCGTCGTCCGACCCTCATCGTCATCGATGAGGCCTGGAAGATGCTCGACGATCCGATCTTCGAAAAGCGCCTGCACGACTGGCTCGTCACGATGCGGAAAAAGAACGCCGTGGTGATGATGCTGACCCAGACACCGACACACCTGACTCGGGTCAAGGTCGGCCAGATCATTGCGGAAAGCGTGGTGACGCAGCTTCTCTACCCGAACCCGCGCGCCAACCCCGAAGATTACCGGATCCTGCGGCTGAACGAGAAAGAGGCCGAGTTCCTCTGCACGCCGACAGGTGGCCTGCGCCTCGCCCTCCTGCGTTCGGCCGGTGACTCGGTCTTCGTGAACATGGATCTCGCGGCCCTCGGACCTGCACTCGCCGTTCTTGGCGGCGGCCGATCCGGCGAAGACCGCGCGCCCTATGGATGGCGCGATGCCCCCGATTTCTGGAAGGACATGACGTGACCCGACACAACCGCCTGATCCCTCTTTCCCTTCTCGGGTTCACCCTCCTCTCCGCCTGCGCCGGTGTCGAGACTGGCGCCGTCTCCCCCTGTCATGGTCAGTTCCGGGCCGAGGGCAAGTATTTCGCGGCGCGAGAGCAAAGCGATGGCACAACGGTCGTCGTCTCGACGATGAACGTCCCCGACGCGCCTTGCGCGGACTGAGCCACCGCATGCGTCGCACCCCTCTCCTTTTCGGCCTTCTCCTCGGCACCGCGGTGCCCATGGGCCTCATGGCCCAAGGTGTGCCGATCATCGACGGCTCGCGGCTGTCGAACTTCATCTCGCGTCTTGTCGAGCAGGCTGAGGATGCGGTGAAGCAGGGGGAGAAACTCGCCACGCGCACGGAACTCAGCGAGATCGAAGACGACCAGCTGGCCGCCTATGAGCGTTTCCTCGCGGATACGACCGGCGTGACCGACCTCAGCGGCTTCGAGATGGGGACGGGAACCTTCCCTCCTGCCGACGAGGTATATCCCCTTGAGGAGACAAGCCCGGAAAGCCAGCGGCTCTTCGGGGAAGGTGAGACGGTTGAGGCGATGATCATCGCGACGGCGGCGCGCTATGAGACGCATCCCGGCGTCGTGAAGGTTGGGCTCACTCCGACGACCTGGCGCATTCTTTTCCAGTCGCTGGTGAAGCAGGAAAGCGGGTTTTCCAACGCGGCGATCAGCCCGGTCGGGGCCATGGGCTTTTGCCAGTTGATGCCCGGCACCGCCGCCGATCTCGGTGTCGATCCGACCGATCCGCTGCAGAACCTCGATGGTGGCGCCCGCTATCTCGCGACCCAATTGAACAGTTTTGGCCGGATCGACTTCGCGCTTGCGGCCTATAATGCCGGGCCCGGCAACGTCCAGAAATACGGTGGCATCCCACCCTTCGAGGAAACCCAGAACTACGTCCGCCGGATTTCGGGCTACTACGACGCCTATCTCTCGGTCATCACCGGTGCCGACGTGACAGGCACGCTGGCGGGGGTGGAGGGTGCAAGTGCCGAATGGGGCAATATGTCCGCGGCCTTCATCGGCTATTCCGGCCAGCAGTCGGGGCAGATCGAGGCCGCGATGGCCCGGATCAAGGGGTTCTTGGAAGAGGCAAAGCCCCAGACCCCGAAAGAAGCGGTCGACCAGAACACCTACATGCTCGCCGAGCGCGCGCGCCTCATGGCCCTGACGCTTCGTTTGCGCGCGGGTGCCGTCAAGGTCGAGGCGGCCCGGGGACTCTCGGACGCCGCGCAATCCCTGCAATACACCACCTTCTGGGAGTACACTCCGTGAGACCTTTCGTCCTTCGAACGAGGGCGCGTCTCGCGCTCGCCGTCTGTGCATCGCTTCTGGCATCACCTCTTCTTGCCCAAGGCGTGCCCGTCATCGACGGCACCAACCTTGCCAAGAACATCGAGCAATTGCAGGCGGCACTCCGCGATGCCGAAAACCAGATCGCGCAGATCGAAGAGTTGAAGAAGCAGGTCGAGACCGGTCTCGAGCAGCTGACCAACCTCGAAGGCATTCTCGGATCGATCTCGGGCCTGAACGAGATCGCAAGCCTCTACAATTCGGTTGAGGACCTGCGCTCGCGGGCAGCGAAGATCACCGATCTTTCCGGCTTTCAGGATGCGCTGACCATCGGGGATTTCGACGGGCTTCTGGACAGCCTTCTCGATGGCGACGTGACCATGGGCGACAAGATGGCCGCCGAATACATGCGCGACACGCTGGAAGGCGCCGGGCTGACTTCGGAAACCCTTGCTGGGTTGTCCTCCTCCACCAATCCGCAGGACAAGCTCATCGCGACGACCGCTGCTACGAGTGCCACAGCCATGGGCGTGGCGCAGCTCTCCTACGAGGAAGCCGCCCAAAGCCTCGCCCGGATCGACGGTTTGGTGGCCGAAATCGCCAATCAGGAGGGCCTGAAGGAAAGCATCGACCTCAACACCCGAATGGCCGCCGAGACCAACTACATGCTCGGCCAAATGTGGCGGCTGAACGCGGCTGCGGGTCTCGCTGCCGGGCAAACAGGCGTGAACTGGGCTGCCGAACAGGCCAAGGAAAAGAGCTTCTTCGATTACTCGGGGGCCGAATGATGATGCGGGCATCTCATCAGGTGGTGGCGGTTGTTGCCCTCGTCTGCCTTGCCAGCTTCGCTGCGGCAGAAGACATCGCCACTTTCAGCGATTTTCAGTTGATCGAAGAAACCCGGGAAGCGGTGGTCGCACAGGATGCGGATGCTGCTCTCAACCTCCTGACCGAGATGCAGCGGCGAGGGACCGGGATCTTTGCGGGTGCAGAAAAGGCGCGCTGCGAAGAGGTGATCGACCTGCCCGAGGGGATCAGCGACTGGCGCTTCAAGGGGGCCGCGCGACAGGCCTACATCACTGCGGCGAAGAGCAAGGCTCTGGAGGCGGGGGCATGCGGCTGCCTCTTCGACGGATTCAGCTTCGACAACTTCACGTCGGAGATCTTGAGTAAGCCGGGCGCAGACCTCGTCAACGACGATCGTGCCGAGTTTGAGAGTTACCTCACGCAGCAACAACGCGAGACCGAGGCGCGCTATCGCGACCTCGAGACCGTCTGCCGGTCCATGTGATCAATGGCCATCATTGCCGACATCCTGACCCAGGTCGATGCTGCCGCAACCGCGGTTGGCGCCACGGCGTTCGACGCCGTGGCGGCCGAGATCGTACCTGTGTTTCGGGTCGGATCGGTTTTGGTGGTGGCCCTGGTTGGAATCAACCTGATGGCACAAGCCGTGCCAATGACCCTGCGCAACGGGCTCGGCCTGATGGTTCGGATCGCGGTTGCCTCGGCATTCCTGTCATCCTGGACCAACTTCAATTCGGTCTATGGTGTCCTGACCAATGCCCCGAGTGAGATCGGGGCTGTCGTCCTCGAGGCATTTGGCGGTGGAGCGGGAAATCTCTACGAGGGGCTCGACTCGCTCTACCTTCAGGCTCTCGATGTCGGGCAGGCGATCAGCCAGAACGGCAGCTATATCACAGGCGCCCTCGCGGGCTTGCTGATGTTTCTTGTCGCCGCCCTCATGGCGACGGTGTCGATCATCGTGATCTCGGCCGCGAAGATCATGATCGGCGTCCTCGTGATCTTCGCACCCATCGCTATTGCCTGCACGCTCTTCAAGGTGACAGCCCCACTTTTCGACCGATGGGTGAACCTCGCCCTCGGCTTTGCTTTCTACCCGATGCTCACCTCGGGCATGGCGGCGTTCACCATCGCAATCGCCCGCGACCTGACACCCGCCTCCCTCGCCTCGGTGGAAACCATCGGCGACGTGCTGAGCTTCGTGGTCGTCATGATGCTCGGCACCGGCCTCATGGCCATGGTGCCGACGATCGCGCAGTCGCTCGCGTCGACCGCGACCGGTCTCGGCAGCGTCGCAGCCTCGACCTTCCGTACCGCCGACAGCGTCAAGGGTTACGGACGAACTGGCATCGCGTCCGGGATCGGCGCAGGGCGGGGAGCGGCTGGATTGGATGCGGGCGGCCGCCGACCATCGGACGCACGTCTGAACGGCAATACCGCCGGACAGATCGGCAGGTCCGCCGTGCAGACGGCGATGCGGCTCGCCAGCCGGACGCCGGACAAGAGCTGAAGCCCCAGAATTCGAGAAGTGGAGGACCGCCCATGGAGGCGCATGGATTTGATGTCGATCTCGTTCTGGAGCCCCGCCTCTCGGCCCGGCGTGCCTGGATCGTCGCGAGTGCCGCAGGCGGGCTGAGCCTGATCCTTGCAACCGCGCTGGTCCTCGTCCTGCCCTTGCGGGAAACACAGGTCTTCACCGTCCTCGTTGATCGCCAGACCGGTGACGCCGAAAACATCCTGCAGGTCGCCCCGACCGGGATCGAGGACCAGGAAGCGCTGAAGCAAAGCCTCCTCGTGGCTTACGTCTCCGACCGCGAAGGCTATTTCCTGGCCGGCATCCAAGCCCGGCTTGAAAGTGTCCAGCGCCGCTCGACGGGGAGCGCTGAGGAAAGCCTGCGACTTCTCTGGTCGAAGGGCGGCGGCAACACAGCCTATCCGCCCGACGTCTATGGCCCTGGAGCGGAAGTCACGGTGACCGTGCGCCGGATCACGTTCCTTTCGCCAAACGTCGCCCAGATCCGTTTCCTCAAAACCCTGCGCAAGACGAAGCAGGAGCCTGTGACCCAGCCCTTCGTCGCCACGGTCGAGTTCGCCTTCGAGCCGAAGACGGAACGCTCCCTCGCCCATGTCTGGGAAAACCCGCTCGGCTTCACCGTCTCGGCCTACCGCGTCGATGCCGAAACCCTGGAGACCAATCCATGACCCGTTCTTTTCTCCTTCCGGGACTTGCCTTCGCCTGCGCCCTCGGCCTCGCGAGTATCTCCTCTGCTGAAATCGCGCCCGCGTCGATGGGCGCCGATGCCCGCGTCCGGTCGGTTCTCTACAACCCCGTCGATGTCATCCGGCTCGACACGCATCTCCGCGTGAACACCGCCATCGAACTCGGTGCCGGCGAGCGGATCGATTCCGTCCTACTCGGCGACAGCGAGGCCTTCGAGGTCGAGGTGCTCTCGAACCGGACCACGGTTTCCGTGAAACCCCTGATAGCCGGGGCCGAGACCAACATGACAGTCTATACTGGGCGACGCACGATCTCGCTGTCGATCAGCGAGGGCAGGTCTCGTAACCCGACCTATCGGCTCGTCCTGCGCTATCCTGAGACGGGCACAAGCCGGACCGCCCGCAGCACGGTGGCCGCAGGTTCGCGCGACATCGGCTATGCTTGGTCGGGCGATGAGACCCTGAAACCTGTCCATATCTGGAACGATGGGCAAGCGACGTACTTCGCCTTCGCGCCAGGCCTCCGGCCGTCGATCTTCGGTGTGGATGCTACGGGCCGCGAAGTGACGCTGAACTCCGGCACGCACGGCAGCATCGTCCGCGTCTCGGGCCTGCGCTCCGCCTATTCGATCCGGATCGGGACGCAGGTTCTGTGCATCGAGCGGGTGGAAGGGGGCATGACCACCGATCCGGCCCTGCTCGCCAAGCTTCAGGGTTGGGAGTTCTGACATGGCTGATCCTGAGATGACCGATCCGCAGAAGGGCGCCGAGCCGGACTACAAGGTCGAGCGACCCAAGCCGAAAATGACCCGGCAGCAGCGACTTGGCATGGGCGCACTCTTGGCCGGAGCCAGCCTTGCCGCGCTCTGGACGGTCTGGCCTTCCAGCCGCACAATCCCCGATGTGGAAACCTCAGCCGTCGAGGAATTCCAGGATCAGGCGGGCGGCTCGCCCTTCGGAGCGATTGAGCCGGGACCGGAAGCTAAGCCCTCAGGTGATGGGTTCTCAGACATCGAAGGGGAACTGGCCTCACAGCGCGAAGACCTCGAAGCGCGGAACGCCACACTCCAGTCCGAGGTTGAACGGCTGCAGCGCGAGTTGGGTGATCTTGCCGACAGGGCCGATGCCGAGAAGGACCAGACAGCCAAGGAACTGGCGCTCGCCCTAGAAGAGGCACAGTCGCAGAACATTGCTCTGATGGAAGACATGCGACGGCAGTTCGATCAGGAGATCGCCGTCCTGAAGGCAAGCGCCGACACTGCGGGTGCCGCGGAAGCCCAACGAGAGGCTGAGTTGGCGGCCAAGCGTGCCGAGCGCGAGGCGCAGCTCGCGGCCCGCGTGGCGTCACCTTCGGTCGTCTTCGACGATGGTCAAAAGGGTGGGGCAGGGGATGCCCGTATGGGGATGCCCGAGGCCCCAGCCGAGGGTCGAGATGCGACAGGTCGGGATTTCGTACAGTCGGGGCGCGAAGCCACCACCACGGAAGTGAGCCAGGTGATCGCGAATCCTTCGAACACCGTCCTTCAGGGTACGATGATCGAAGCGACCCTGGAGAATGCGGTCGACTCGAGCTTGCCTGGCCAGATCACAGCGATCGTGACCCGACCGGTTTGGTCCTTCGATCAGGCCCAGATCCTGATCCCCGCCGGCGCGCGCCTCTTCGGCGATTATTCTTCGGACGTGGCCATCGGCCAAGGTCGCATTCTTGTCGCCTGGACGCGGCTCGTCACCCCGGATGGGCAATCCGTGCAGATGGAGGCCTTCGGTGGCGACGCCCAAGGTCGTTCCGGCATCACCGGCAAGGTCAACACGCGCTTCGGCGCACGGTTCGGGTCGGCTGCGCTGATCTCTCTTCTCGGGGCCGCCCCAGCCGTTGCCGCCGCGAAATACACTGACGAGATCAGTTCCGACACGGCCGAGAGCATGGGCGAGGACCTGAGCGCTGCCACGGGCTCAGCGGTCGAGGCCTATACGAGCCTGCCGCAGATCATCACCGTCGCCCCCGGAGCCGCAATCACGGTCATGGTCGATCGCGACTTGGAAATCTGGTGATGGATGATCGGCCGAGCTTCCTCGGGTCCTACCTGACGCCAATTGCGCCGCTGTTCTTACGGGACGATCTGGTCGAGGTGGCGATCAACCCGGATGGAAAAGTCTGGATCGAG
>Ga0268299_1000888_pt1 | contig 71831 bp, 70 predicted proteins | sample NOBtaG_FD_193484 | JGI IMG/M metagenome (GOLD analysis project Ga0268299, IMG submission 193484) | Activated sludge microbial communities from bioreactor in Nijmegen, Gelderland, Netherland - NOB reactor | ecosystem: Engineered > Bioreactor > Aerobic > Activated sludge | place: Netherlands... | reverse complement strand
GCAGCAGCACGAAAAAAGAAGGAGTGAAACCCGCCCTTGACCCACAAATGACCAGAAATCCATAATCAAACCCGGGTCACTTCTCGATGGAAAACCCGGGTCACTTCTCAGTGGAAATCAACACCGACACATCCTGCGGCGCGATGTTCGACATTTCCAGGTTGCCGCGCTGAAGCGCGACCAGTTCGGTGCCCTGCTTGAACAGCGTCCCGCCAAGGAAGCCTTCGTAGTCGAAGCCCGCACCGATGCCTTCGACGAACTTCTTCATCATCTCGGCGCGGATGTCGGTTTCCGAGAAGACTGCCGAGAAACGTATCTTGACCGGATCCTGCGCGCGGGCGGCGCGAGACACGAAGGGCGTGGCAAGAAGCGCGCCGCCAAGCACGGCAAAGCGGCGCCGGGTGATTGTGGTCATCTGGTCCTCCCTGATCGACAGGGCGCCCTCCTCGACGCACTGTCCCGCGCCTAGCCATGCATAGGATAAATTCGATAATCAACAGCTGATTTCTCTTTCCTATGATATTTTTTACTTTATCACATGATTTGGCGACAAGGACGGTGTGCCGACCGTCGGGGGGATGAATGACAGCCGGGCTGCGCCTGACCGACACGCAGGGCGAATCGACCTATCGCCGCCTGCGCGAGGACATCGTGTTCGGCCGGCTTGAGCCCGGCCGGAAGCTGCGGCTTGAACAGTTGCGCAAGCGCTATGACGTGTCGGTCGCCACGCTGCGCGAGGTGCTGCCGCGGCTGGTGGCCGAAGGGCTGATCCTGTTCGAGACACAGAAAGGGTTCGAGGTGGCGCCGGTTTCCGCCCGCGACCTGGCCGAGATCGCCGAGATGCGGATGCTGCTGGAATGCCATGCCATCGCCGCCGCGCTGGAAAAGGGAAACCTCGACTGGGAGGCGGGCGTCGTGGCCGCGCATCACAAGCTTTCCAGGATGGAGGAACGGATGCTGGCCGGCGACCGGTCGGTGACCGAGACGTGGAAGCGCTATGACCGCGAATTCCACCGCGCCCTGCTCGCGGCCTGCGGCTCGGTCGAGCTTCTGGCGGCCTATGACCGCATCTTCGACCGGTTCCTGCGCTATCAGGTGCTTCTGGTGATGTTCCGCGGCAAGGTGGCGACGGAAGAACACGACGCCCTTCTTGACTGCGCGATCACGCGCGATGTTCCCCGGGCGCAGGCCATCCTGCGCCGCCACATCGGCGCCTGCGTCGACTATACGGTCGAGAAGAACCTGCTTGCCGGAGAGGCGGCCCGATGAACGAAAGCGCACCCCCGTTCGGCGAGGCCGTCTACCAGACCCTGCGTGCCGACATCATCATGGGCCGGCTGGCGCCCGGTCAGCGGTTGCGGCTTGAGGCTTTGCGCGAAACCTACCAGGCCGGCCTTTCCACCCTGCGCGAGACGCTGAGCCGCCTTGCCGCCGACGGCTTCGTCCTGGCCGAGGGCCAGCGCGGGTTCGAGGTCGCGCCGATCTCGGCCGCCGGCCTGCACGAGATCGCCGACCTGCGCCTGCTGATCGAGGAACATGCGCTGGCGAAATCCTTCGAGGCCGGAACGCTGGACTGGGAGGCGGCGGTGATCGCCGATCATCACCGGCTGGACGTGCATGAGGAACGCCTGGAAACCGGCGATACCAGCCAGATCGCGCTGTGGCGCGAAAGCGACTGGCGGTTCCACCAGACGCTGATTTCCGCCTGCGGATCGCGCGTGCTGATGCGCAGCCATGCCGAGGCTTTCGACAAATACCTGCGCTACCAGATGATTGCGCTGGCCTTCCGGCCGGCCGCCTCTCGGCCCGAACATCGCGCGCTGAAAGAGGCGGCGCTGGCGCGCGACATCGGCACGGCGACCCGCCTGCTGCGGCACCACATCCGGGCCGGCGTCGAGCAGGCGCTGTCGCTGGGCCGGCTGCGCTGACCGCGCGGGGCCGCGCTATGCGTCGAAACCGTCGAAGGTCGCGCGCATCCGGGCCGGATCGGCCGGCCGGCCGGTGAACAGTTCGAAGGCGCGCACGGCCTGAAAGACCGCCATGCCCGCGCCCGACATCGTGCGGCACCCGGCCGCCCGCGCCGCGCGCAGAAACTCGGTCTCCAACGGCACATAGACGATGTCGGCCACCCACATCGCCGGATGCAGCAGCCGCGCCGGGAAGGCCGATCCCGGCAGCTTGGCCATGCCCATCGGCGTGGCGTTGACCAGGCCGTCGGGCCGGTCGCCGGCGACCAGACGGTCCAGGTCCTCGACCGGGCGGACCGGCCGGTTCCAGCGCGCCGCGACCTGCGCCGCAAGCGCTGCGGCCCGCGCCGGGTCTGCGTCATGGATCGACAGGCGCGCCACATCGCAGCTGTCGACAAGGGCATGGGCCAGCGCCCCGCCCGCCCCGCCCGCGCCCAGCAGCAGGGCATGGTCGCGCCGGGCGCCGGCCATCGACCGGCGGAAGCTTTCGGCAAATCCCCAGAGATCGGTGTTGTGGCCGGTGCGCCGGCCATCGCGGAAGATCACCGTGTTCACCGCACCGACCGCCCCGGCATTGGCGGAAAGCGCGTCCAGATGGCCCGTCACCTCGATCTTGAACGGATAGGTGATGTTCACCCCGGCATAGCCCTGCCCTTCCAGCCGGTCGAGCATGGCGCCCAGCGACAGGCCGGCATTGGCGGGATCATCCATGTCGTGAATGCGGTAGATCGCGTTCAGGCTCTGGGCCGCGGCCTCGGCCATGTGCATCGCGGGCGTGCGCGACCGGGCGATGCCGCGCCCGATCAGCCCCATCTGCACGGCGCCGTCAACCGCGGGGTCCGGCAGGCGCGGGGTCACGGGCTTCTCCTTCCTCTGCGAATCCGGCGATCGCCGGCCAAGAATGGACCGGGCGGATAATTCCGTCAATGAAATTCACCGCCGGGTTAATTTGTGGACAGACCGGCCGCCCCGCCGCTATGAAAGGGCGATGGATGACACCCTGCCAGAGGTCGAAGGGCGAAGCCGGGGCTGGAAGCAGGATCCGGCCGCGGTCAGGGCCGACATCCTTGCCGCGGCCCGGGCGGCCTTCGCCGCGCGCGGTCTGGCCGGAACCCGGGTGCAGGACATTGCCGACCGCACCCAGACCTCGAAGCGGATGATCTTCTACTATTTCGGCGACAAGGAAGGGCTTTACCGCGCCGTGCTGGAAGAGGCCTACCGCGGTGTCCGCGCCCGCGAGGCCGCGCTGAACCTGGGCGACCTGCCGCCGCTTGAGGCGCTGCGCCGGCTGGTCGAGTTCACCTTCGACCACCACCGAGACCATCCCGATTTCATCCGGCTGGTGATGATCGAGAACATCCATCGCGGCCGCCACCTGCGCGACATCGAGGCGCTTGGATCGACCGCGACCGAGGCGATCGGCCAGCTGACCCGCATCTGCGATGCCGGCCGCGCGGCCGGGGTCATCCGCGCCGATGTCTGCCCGCTGGCGCTGCACTGGCAGATCAGCGCGCTTTGCTTCTTCAACGTGTCGAACCGGGCGACGTTCTCGATCGTCTTCGGCGACGGGCTGTTCACCGACGCGCATCAGGCCGACCTGCGCGAACGGGTGGTCGGCACGATCATCGCCTCGGTCGCGGCCTGAAGCCGGGCGCGGCCGTCCCCGGCCCCTAAAGCCCGAAGAGCTGCACCGGCGCGATGGCGCGGTCGAGGAACCGCGCGGCATCGGCTTCCGGCCGCCAGCCCAGCACCGCCTTGGGCCGCGCATTGTCGAAGACCGCAAGGTGCCCACGCGATTTCCAGTCGGCGAGCGAGGCGCGCACCGCATCGCGCTTGCCCAGCGCATGCCGCTTCAGCACCCATTTCACCGCATCCGCCGCCCACATCGCGGTAAGCGAGCCGGAGCTTGCCGGAATGCGCGCGCCGGTGCGCGCGAGGATGCCGTCGAAATAGCTGCGGCCGGTCAGGATCGGGTCGCCGGTCAGGTTGAAGCTTTGCCCGATCGCCGCCGGTTCCTCGATCATGCGGACCAGCCCCTCGGCCACGTCCTCGATCAGGACGAAGGGCAGGATGTTGCGGCCGCTGCCCCAGAACCGCACCGCGCCGGCACCGTGCCAGCGGCCGATGCCCCAGTGCTGCAGGGGCCCGTCGCCGCCGACCACGATCCCGGGCCGGGCGATGGTCAGGGCAAGGCCGGTTTCTGCAGCCAGTTCCAGCAGGCGGCGTTCGCATTCGGCCTTGGACCGGGCGTAAAGGTTCCGCGTCTCCATCGGGCCGAAAGCCGTCTCCTCGGTGATGCGTCCCTTCGGATCGGACATGTCGTAGGAGGCGATGGTGCCGGTATAGACCAGCTGCCCCACGCCGGCAGCCTTGGCCGCGCGGGCGACTCGCAAGGTCGTGCCCACGTCGTTCGCCAGCGCCGCGTCCCAGCTTTTCTCCAGCGCGCGGGCAAGGTTGTAGACGGCCTTCATCCCCTGCATCGCGCCGGTCAGCCCCGCCTCGTCCGACAGCGAGACCGGCACCGTCTCGACCCGGTCGGCAATGTCGGCAAAGGGGCCGTGACGGCCGCGCGACAGGACACGCACGCCATGGCCGCGCGCCACCAGCGCCCGGGTCAGCGCCCGGCCGATATAGCCGGTGCCGCCGATGACCATGACATCTGGCGCGCGCGACAAGGGCCGCACCACCGGCGCAGCAAGGGGCGCATCCGGCGCCAGCGCCAGCGCCGCGTCGATGGTGCCGATCACCCTGGCCCCGGCCTCGGCCCCGAAGCGCGGGTCGGCCGTGCCGCTGTGGATCGCATCGCGGAAGGCGGCCACGGTGGTGGCGAAGGACAGGCCGTAGGGCGATTTGCGGTTCAGCGACAGCGCCTGCCGGGCGGCATTGCGGACGCCTTCGCGCAGGTGCTGCCCGGCCAGCGACAGTTCGCGCCGCAGCGGGTTCAGGATCAGGTCCGAGGTATTCTCGCGCTGCACGACCAGCGTGTCCGAGGCGAAATCCAGCCGCGCCAGCCCGGAGGAGCCGCGGATGGTGACCGAGCGGTCATCCAGCGTCTCGACCATCGACAGGTGGATGGTCACGTCCACGCTGCCGGCGCGGGCAAGGATCTGCCAACCCTGATGGCGGGTGCCGCCGTCGCCCGGCAGGCCGATCGGATGCGAACGGGTGACCGACAGGACCTCGGGCACGCCGAAGAGGTCAAGGACGAAGCCGAAGGGATGCGGACCCAGTTCCAGCAGAAGGTTGCGGTTTTCCCGCAGAAGCCACAGCCCGTAGGGACCGGACCGCAGCGGCGCCAGGGGCAGCGCCCAGTCGACCCGCATCGTCGAGATGCGACCAAGGTCGCCCCCGGCGATCATCTTGCGAAGCCTGTCCTGCGAGGGCAGGCCAAGGAAGTTGTGACAGACGGCCAGCTGCCGGCCCGCGGCCTGCGCGGCGGCAGTCATGCCGGCCGCCTCGGCCGCCGAAAGCGCCATCGGCTTTTCCACCAGCACATGCAGCCCGGCCTGAAGGCACTGGATGGCGATGGCGGCGTGGCTTGACGGCGGCGTCAGCACATGGACGGCATCGACCGTGCCCGAGGCGATCAGCGCGTCGACCGACGGGTAGTAGGGCACGCCAAGACCGCCGGCCAGCGCCTCGCCCGCCTCGGCCGAGGCATCGCAGACCGCGGCAAGGCGCATGCCCCGGGTGGCGCGAACCGCGCCGGAATGCCAGCCGGCGATATAGCCCGCCCCGATCAGGCCGATGCGCAGGTCAGCGCCTTTTTCCAGTACTGACATTCAAACCTCACTTGTATTCGATGATGCGCGGCGCGGCGCGGCGCAGCCGGCGCAGGTAATGGCGGCACATGCCGATGAAATGCGGCAGCTTGGCCAGCGTGAACAGCCCGGCGACCGGCAGGGCCAGATGCGCCGGCATCCCCTGCCCAAGGACGAAGCGCCGCACCCGCAGCGCGCTTACGGCATAGGCGGCCAGGGCCAGCGCCGCCCCGAACCACGCCGGCGGCCAGACGAATCCGGCCAGCAGCGACAGGAGCAGGACCAGCGGCAGCGCCAGACCGTAGACCATGGCCCGGCGGCGCTCGGCGCGGAAATGCGGCGGGTGCATGTCGCCCACCTCGGCCAGGCCGTTGCCCGACCGCAGGTTGCGCCGCCACCAGGCCGCGAAGCGCGTCATGGCGATGTCGTGCCGCGTCATCACCTGCGGCAGGCGGCACGCGCGCCAGCCGGCCTTGCGCACGCGGATGACGAATTCCTCATCCTCCGAGGCGATGATCGCCGGATCGAAGCCGCCGGCTGCGCGGAAGGCGTCGGCGCGGACCATCAGGTCGCCGCCGCAGGCCGCGATCTCACCCGCGGGCTGATGCCATTCGACTTCGGCCATGGCGTGATAGGCGTTGGCGTCGGGGGCCAGTTCGGTGCGCCAGCCGGTGACGATGCCCAGCCCGCCGTCGGCCGCAAAGGCCGCGACGGCCCCGGCGATCCAACCGGGCTCCACGGCACAGTCGCCGTCGACGAACTGCACCAGATCGGGCGGGGTGCCGCCAAAAGCCGCGAACCCCGCGTTGCGGCCGCGCGCCGCGGTGAAGGGTTGTGTGGCATCAAGCTCCACCACCTCAACCCCGCGCGCGCGCGCCATGGCGGTGCTGCCGTCGGTCGAACCGGAATCGACATAGACCAGCCGGTCGACCTGCGGGGCGAGCGAGGCGAGGCAGCGTTCCAGCCGCGCCCCTTCGTTCCGGCCGATGACCACGGCGCCCACGCTCATCCCTGACCCCATGGCGCGGGCCTGCGGGCAGGGCGGGCGCCGCCGCGGACGGGGGCGAGCAGGGTGGCGAGACGCGCCGCCTCGGCCGCGCTGTCGAATTCCTGAACCACCCGGGTACGGCCAGCCTCGCCCATCGCGGCGGGCGCGGCAAGGGCCGAAAGGATCGCCGCGGCCAGCGGTTCGGGGCTTCCGGCAGGCACCAGATGGCCGGAAACGCCATCCTCGACCAGTTCGGGCACGCCCGCGACGCGGGTCGCCACCACCGGCAGCCGCGCCGCCATCGCCTCCATCAGGACGACGGGCACACCCTCGGCGAAACTGGGCAGGACCAGCAGATCGGCCCGGGTCAGCGCATCGGCCACCTCGGCCTGGCTGCGGTAGCCGGCGAAGGTCAGCGCATCGGCGATGCCGCGGGCGGCGGCCTCGGCCTCAAGCGCGCGGCGTTCGGGGCCGTCGCCGATCAGGGTCAGCGTCAGGCCGGGCCGGGCGGCGCGCGCGGCGGCCAAAGCCTCGAAGAGGACCGGAATGCCCTTGACCGCGGCAAGCCGCCCGACGAACAGAAGCCGCCCCTCGCCCGCCGTGCGCGGCCGGTCGTATCTGGCCGGATCGACGCCGCAATGGATGACATGCAGCCGGTCCCAATGCGCCCGGTCCGAGGCCAGCATCGCCTGCGCGCGGCAGAAATCGCTGATGCAGGCGACGAAGGCCGCCCGGGCGATCTTGGCATCCAGCCGCCAGTGCACGGGTTCGGCCAGATCGTCGGGGCCGTGCAGGGTGAAGCTGTAGGGGATGCCCGACAGGTATGACGCCAGCATCGCCACGGTGCAGCTGGCCTTGGCAATGTGGTTGTGCAGGTGGACGATGCCGTTCGCCCGCATCCAGCGGGCCAGCACCAGCGCCTCGGCCAGATAGATCAGATTGTAGGCGCGGCCGCGCAACCCCTTGGGCGCCGTCCGCCAGGCCAGCGCCAGCGCGCCCAAAAGCCGCCCGGGCTGCCGCAGCGCCTGCCCCAGCGCGGTCAGCAGCGCCGGCCCGGCGGTCGCCGGCAGGACGTGGAAGGTCTGCGCCTGCTCGGCCGCCTGTTCGGGGCCGACGATATGCTCCGGCCCGGTGCGGCGGATCGAGGCGGTCCTCAGCTCAAGCCCCAGGGCGCGCAGGGCGGCGACCTCACGCTGGATGAACGTGTCGGTGGCGCGGGGGTATTCGCCGGTCAGATAGGCGAGGGGGCCGGCAAGAGGGGGTCCGGCAAGAGGGGGCGCGGTCTCGGTCATCGCGCGGCCTCCATCCCTTCGGCGAAGGTCACCTGCGGCACCCAGCCAAGGGCGTGCAGCCGCGCGTTCGGATAGCGCCGGGGCGCCATCCGGGCATGCAGCACCTCGCGCCGCAGCAACCCGCGGTCCAGCCGCAGGACATGCGCCAGCCGCGCCGCCGCGTCCATCGCGCCGAACGGCAGCGGCAGCACCCGTCGCGGCCCCTGCCCCAGTGCCGCCAGCGCCGCCAGATAGCGCCGCGCATCGGGCCGTTCATCATCGACCACGTTCAGGATTTCGGTCCCGGTCCAGTCGCCCTCGGCCGCCATGACCATCGCCGCGGCCGCGTTCCGGACATGGGCGAGCGGGATTTCCCCCTGCCCCAGCCGCAGGAACAGCGGGCCCAGCGCCACGCCAAGATGCGCGTTCCAGAGATGCCCCGGCCCCCAGAGCGCGCCGATCCGCAGGATGCGCAGGGCCGCGCCCGCTGCCGCCTGTTCCTGCGCGATCTTGGCCCGGGTATAGGCGTCGCGCCGGTCGGGCCGCCGCTCGACCGGCGTCGTCTCGTCGATCACCGGGCCTGACATGCCGTCATAGACCGCGATCGACCCTGCCAGCACCATCGGCACGCCTTCGGCGGCGATGCGGCGGGTGGCCGTGACCGTGTCGCGCTGCATGTCCGCCTCGGTCCCGGTCAGGGAGGCGGCACAATGCAGGATGCGGTCGATGCCCGCGGTCGCCCCGGCCGGCAGGCCCTGCGCCAAATCGCAGACCACGTCGCCCCCCGGCCGGCGGGTCACCGTCACTACGCGGTGGCCGCGGGCGCGGGCGGCATCGGCCACGGCGGCGCCCAGGAAGCCGGCGGCGCCGGTGACCATAAGGTTCAGCGCGCCCATGGCATCGGCTCGGGCTGGGTGCAGGTGGTGGTCATCCGCCGGGCGACCGCATCCTCGCCCGCGGACTGGATCGCCAGCGTCACCTCGGTCAGGTGCAGCGCGAAATCGCCCGCCAGCCGGGGCGCGCGGCCGGCAGCGATCGCCTCAAGCATCTCGGCCGGGCCGAGCGCAAAGTTCATCGCCGCCGCCCCCTGCCGCTTGACCTGCGGATGGGTCGGGCGGCCAAGCCTGATCCGGCGGCGCAGCGGCGATTCCAGGATGCGGCGGCGGATCACCATGCGCCGGCGGAAGGTCACGCGGGCGGCGTTGTCCCAGGCTTCGGGCACTTCCAGCACGCCCTTGTCGCCGACGACCAGCAGCCGGTGGTCATGCGGCGCCGCGATCGAACAGGTCAGCCGCGCCACCATGCCGGAATGGAAGTAGAGGACCGCGACCGAGAAGTCGGGCGCGCCGCCGGTGACGCCCAGCTTGTCGGGCACCAGTTCGGCGCTGGCGGCGGCGACGGTGCGGACCGGGCCGAAAAAGGCGATCAGCCAGGCCAGCCAGTAGCCGGCATGTTCCAGCGTGCAGCCGGTGCGGATTTCATCGGCGGCCGGCCAGGGCGCGCCGCTGGCGCTTTGCCAGCGGGACACCGGCGCCTGCGACACGAACCCGTCATCCAGTTCGGCATAGACGACGCGGGCCGTGCCGGCCACCCCGTCGCGCAGCGCCCGGCCAAGGGTCTGCGCCGTTTCCGACAGAACCGAGGACGGGGCCGAGGCAAGGTGCAGGCCGCGCGCGCGGGCCAGCGCGTGCAGTTCCTGCGCATCCTCGAACCTGGTGGTCAGCGGCTTTTCCGACCAGACATGCAGCCCCGCCTCAAGCAGCGCCTTCGACACGGCGAAGTGTTCACCCGGATTGGTCAGGTTCAGGACCAGCCCGCCCTGCCCCGCCGCCTGCACCGCCGCCATGTCGGCCAGGGGCGGCACGTTCCAATGGGCAGTGAACGCGGCCATCCGGGCGGCGTCGCGGTCATGGGCGCCAAGGACGCGCAGGCCCGGCATGACGGCGAAGGACCGCATGTAAAGGTCCGCGACGAAGCCGCAACCGACCAGAACCACACCGTTCATACCCTGCCCGCCCTTGCACAACGCCCGCCCAGCATGGGCCACCGTGGCTTGTGACAGGTCAAGAGTGACATGAATTTGTCGATCCCGGGATCATTTGCGGCAGTGCGGCACGGCTCCTTATGCGGCGGGACCGGCCATGGCGCAACCCGCCGCGACCTTTCGCCGGCGCCCGGGGCTGCGGGGATTCCGAAACAGTCCGTTCACGAAGCCTCAGGCCGGCCCTTCAGCGAAGACCAGCAGCAGGCCGACGGCAAGCGCCATCGAAACGCCCACGGGAACGTGCCCCGCCGACCTGACGCTGTCCCAGCCGGGGCGCTGTCCGGCGGGCAGGCGTTGCAGCGCCAGCATGGCAAGGCTGCTTGCCAGCAGCGCCACGGCGAAAAGCCGCAGGAACAGCACCAGTTCGGCCGAGGGCACCAGAAGCAGCAGCGCCGCCATCATCTTGACGTCGCCGCCACCGAAAAGCCGCAGCGCGAACAGGACAAAGCCGATGCCGAACGCGATGGCGGCGGCAAGGATGCGGCTGGCGAATTCGGGCCATGTCAGCACCAGCGGCGCCGAGACGACGAAAAGTGCGATCACCAGCAGGACATGCGCGTTGGGGATGCGAAGGTGGCGCAGGTCGCTGACGGCGCTGGCGACAAGGATCGCCTGCAGCGCCAGCAGCGTCAGGGTTCCGGCCGCGGTCATGCGAACCGCGCCGGTCCGTCCGCCTGCCGCGGCTGGGGCGCCGCGGTGGCGACCAGCTGGAAGACCAGTTCGGTCAGGTTTGACGATTTGGTCTTGGCATAGAGGTTGCTCAGATGCGTGCGCAGCGTCGAATCCTGTATGTTCAGCGACGCCTTCACCTCCTCGACCGTCATGCCGCGGCTGAGCATCAGGCCGACCCGATACTCGGCACGGCTGAGGCGGGCGGGGTTCTCGGAACTCAGCACCGGGGCGCTGGACATCACCTCGCGCCGCGGGGCCGCGCGCTGCAGCGCGGCTTCGGTGAAAAGTCCGCGGGCGCGGTTCTTCCAGGTGTGCGACAGGACCGGCGCAAGGCTGTTCAGCAGCATGTGCTGATAGTTGCGCGGCCCGTCGGCCAGGTGGATTTCCAGCGTGTCGATGAAGCGGTCGTTCACGTCCAGCGGCACGACGGCCAGTTCGCGCAGATGCCGGACGGCCTGGAATTCCAGCAGATCGGGGGCGACCTCGTCCATCATCGAGCGGAACCACAGGCTGCCCGGCCTTGCGCCGGCGAAATAACCGCCCAGAAGCGACCGGGCAAACCCCTTGACCGGCGGGCCGCCGCTTTCCGGCGCTGACCGTTCCCAGGCGATGGGCTGGCCATCCGCCACGCCGCTGCGGGCATAGCGGACCAGCGCCACCGCCTCGGCGTCAATGCCGTTGGCAAGCAGCTGAAGGCTGCGCAAGAGCGGCGCCTGGCCGTGCAGGCCTTCACACCATTGGGCGACAGCACCGATCATGCCGCATTCGGCAAGTCTGAATCCGTCGGGATTGGCGGGAGCCGAAAGACTCGTTCCCATGGCTTACCCCGTAAGTCCGAAAATCAACCAGGTACAAGCCACCCTGCAGGACTGCGGGCGGCCGCGTCAATCAAACGTCGGGATTGGTCTATCTGGCGTGAATCAATTCAATTCGGGATTGTAAAATTGCCCGGTCGGCACGGCCGCAGCGGACAATCTGCCGGGCCGCGCCGCGGGGGCCGGCGCCCCGGCGGCACCAAGCGATTCTGTCAGAATTGCCGCATGTAGCGGATCACGACCGGCCCGACCGTCAGAAGGACCAGCGCCGGCAGCATCAGCGACGCCATGACGCCCGACATCTTGACCGGCAGCTTGTTGGCCATTTCCTGCGCGCGCAACTCGCGCGTCTGGCGCAGTTCCTCGGAATAGGTGGTCATCGCCTGCGCCATGCTGGTGCCGAACTGCATCGACTGCTGCACGACATTGGCGAAGGACCGCATGGTTTCCAGCCCGACGCGATCGGCCATCTCGCGCATCGCCTGATCGCGCGCCCGGCCGGCCTGGACCTGATGCTGGACCGTCAGGAATTCCTGCGCGATCTCGGGCGAGGTGCGCGCCAGTTCATTGCCGACCCGCGTCATCGCGGCATCGAAACCAAGCCCCGCCTCGACCGAAATCTGCAACAGGTCAAGCGCGTTCGGGAAGCTTTCCTCGATCCGCAGCATCCGCGCCGTGGCCCGGCCCTCCAGCCAGCGGTGCGGCACGTAATAGCCAAGCGCCAGCAGGACAGAGAGAATCTGGTAGGTGCCCAGCGTGCTGCGCCCGTTCAGCCAGGCCACCATGCCGCCGGGCAGGATCGTCCCGGGCATCCGGGCAAGCGCCATGAGGCCAAGGAACAGCGCCGGCAGCCCGACGGCAAGGCCGACCCGGATCAGCGTATAGGTCTGCAGCGCGCCGGGGCCGTTCAGCCCGGCCTGCATCAGCTTGCGCTGCAGCGTGCCCAGCTTCTTCTTCTCGGTCGGGACAAAGGCCTTCAGCAGGCTGCCGGGCCCGCGGGATTCGGGCAGCAGCAGTCCGCGGTCGCGCCGTTCCTGGCGGCGGGACCCGGAAATCGCCGCAAGCCGGACCAGCGCCGGATCGGGCCGGCGCAGGATCGCGTGAACGCCCAGCAGCAGCAGCAGGACGCCCAGCCCGATCCCGATGGCCAGCAGGTCTTCCAGCGAGATGCCAAGACGAAGCGACAGGTTCTGGACATGGGTCAGCATCCGGGACTCCGACGGGTCAGACGTGGAAGTTCACAAGGCGGAACATGATCAGCGCATTCAGCACCGTCAGCAGGGTGACGGCGACCGCCATCGGCACGAACAGCGGATCGTCCATCACCCCGCCGTAATAGGCCGGCGCCGTGATCGAGGTGAAGGTGAACATCAGCACCGGCACGACCGACAGGAAGGTTGCGGTGGCGCGCCCCTCGGCCGAAATGGCGCGTATCTTGCGGCGCATCATGATGCGCGACCGGATCACCCGCGCCAGGACCTCGATCACGCGCGCAAGGTCGCTGCCGGTGCCGTGCTGGATGCCGATCGAGGAGGAAAGGTAATAGACATCCTCGATCTCCACCCGCTCGGCGAAGTCCTGGAAGGCGTCGGGCAAATCCTCGCCATAGTTCACCTGGTCGTAGATCAGGCCGAATTCGCTGCCGATCGGATCGGGCATTTCCTGCGCCACCGCCCCGATCGAGGTGTTGAGCGGATGGCCGACCCGCAGGCCCCGCGCCATCAGTTCCAGCGCATCGGGCAGTTGCGCGACCAAAGCCCGGGTGATGTGCCGGACCCTGATCGCCAGCGCGGTGAAGGGCAGGCCGAAGCCGACGGCCACCGCCGCGATACCGGCAAGGACCAGGTGCGCGCGCAGGGAAAGGACGACGAAGGTCAGGATCGCAAGGCCAAGGCAGAGCGCCAGGAAGGCCGCCGGATGCAGGGCCAGCCCGGCGCGGCGCAACTGGCGCGGCAGGTTGCCGACGAAGGGAAGCCGGGCCACGGCCGAGCCTTCGACCGCCGGCCGCAGCAGCGCCAGCCGTTCCTCGATGGTGCGGCCGTCGCGGATCATCCGCATCCGCCGCGACCGCGCCTCGCCCTCGGTTTCCGAGCGGTTGAGAAGGCTGCGCAGCGCGGTGATCGCCAGCAGGACACCCACCCCGAGACCCAGATAGATCAGGTGCAGGATCGTCTGTTCCGAAACGAATTCGTCCAGCATCGTCACCTCCGCACGATGAAATCGGCCAGGTCGATGCTGACCCCGGCCGCCGCCAGCGCATCGGCGCAATGCGGCCGGATGCCGGTGGCGACGAATTCGCCAAGGATATGGCCGTCCTCGCCCTTGCCCAGTTTGCGGAAGACGAAAATGTCCTGCATGGTGATGACGTTGCCTTCAAGCCCGGTGATCTCGCTGATCGAGACGATCCGGCGGCGGCCATCGGCCAGACGGGCAACCTGCACCACGATCTGCACGCCCGACGCGATCTGCGACCGCACCGCCGACAACGGCAGGTCCAGGCCGATCATCGTCACCATCTGCTCGATCCGGCTGATCGCGTCACGGGCCGAATTGGCGTGGACGGTGGTCATGCTGCCGTCATGGCCGGTGTTCATCGCCTGCAGCATGTCGAAGGCCTCGGCGCCGCGCACCTCGCCGACGATGATCCGGTCGGGCCGCATCCGCAGCGCGTTGCGGACAAGGTCGCGCTGCGCGATGGCGCCCTGGCCGTTGGGGTTCGGCGGCCGCGTCTCAAGCCGCACGACATGGGCCTGCTGCAGCTGCAGTTCGGCCGCGTCCTCGATGGTGACGACGCGCGACCGGTCGTCGATCGCGGCGGATATGGCGTTTAGCAGCGTGGTCTTGCCCGAACCCGTGCCGCCCGAGATCAGGATGTTCAGCCGCGCCTCGACCAGCGCGCGCAGGAACCGCGCGGCCTCGGCCGTCAGGGTGCCGATCTCGATCAGGCGTTCCAGCGTCAGCGGATTGCGCGCGAACTTGCGGATCGACAGGCTTGGCCCGTCGATGGCGCAGGGCCGGATGATCGCGTTGACGCGGCTGCCGTCTTCAAGCCTTGCATCGACCCAGGGGTTGCTTTCGTCGACCCGCCGGCCGACGCGCGACACGATCTTCTCGATGATGCGCAGAAGATGCCGCTCGTCGCGGAAGCGGGCGCGCGAGCGTTCCAGAATGCCGTTCCGTTCGACATAGACGTTGCGGTGCCCGTTCACCAGGATGTCGTTCACCGACGGGTCGGCCATCAGCGGTTCCAGCGGGCCAAGGCCCAGAACCTCGTCCATCAGTTCGGTGATCAGCTGCTTGAACTCGTCGGCGCGCATCGGCGTGTTGCTGGAGCGCAGTTCCTCGTTCACCAGGGCCGCCACCTCGCGGCGCAGCTCTTCCAGTTCCACCTTCTCGATCGCGGCCAGGTTCAGCCGTTCGAGAAGCACGTCATGCATCCGGCTTTTCAGTTCCAGCGCGGCCTGAAGCGCCGGGTCTTCCGGGAACAGGATGACGGGAAGCGGCGCGGGCGCGGGCTTCTCGGCGCGGGCGAAGGGCAGAACCTTTTCACCCTTCGCGCCGCCCTTGCCGATATTGACGAAATCCTTGAACATGGCGGCCTACCTCCGATCCTGCGCTTGATGCACCGCGTCTGCCGGCTGGGCGTCGGCGGACTTCAAGACATGGGTCGCGATCTTTCCGATCGCCTTGCACAACGCGCTGCCCGGGGCACTGCGCAGAAGCGGCCGGCCCTGGTCCATTGCCCCGCCGGCGACAACCGCGTCAGCGGGCAGCCAGTGGCTGAACGGCTGCCCAAGCGCCCGTTCCGCCTCAACCTGCCGGCGCGAGCGCAGCAGCGGCTTCTTCTCCTTGCCGACGACGACCTCGATCTGCAGGGCCGGGTTCTGGTCCTTGTAGAAGTCGATCATCCGCCGCGTCTGCTGGATGAACGGGACCGAGGTGCCGGTCACGACCAGAACCCGCGACGCCGCCTCGAGCACCGGGGCCAGCCAGTCGACCATGACCTGCGGCATGTCGACGACGACGAAATCGTAGTTCTGGCGCAGCCGGTGGATCAGGGCGCGGACCTGGCCGGTGGTGATCGCGTTCAGCGGCATGAACCCGTCGGGCGCGGCCATGACCGCAAGGCCCGACGGCATGACCTCGACCGACTGGTCGATGAAGACCGAATCCGGATCGACCCGGTCGCGGGCCAGCGTGTAGAGGGCGGCGTTCGGCTGCAGGTCAAGAAACCCGGCGACGGACCCGAACTGCAGGTCCAGGTCCAGCAGCGCCACGCGGTGCCGGCCCGGCACCTGCCGGCCGAACCTGCCCTTCTGGCGGCAAAGCGCATCGGCCAGGTTCACCGCCAGGGTCGTGGCGCCAATGCCGCCGCGCGCCTTGGCCACCGCGATCACGCTGCCGTCGCGGTTGTCGGGCGTGCGGAGCGACAGCCGTCGCGTCATCGACAGCCGCGAGACGATGCGCCCGAACTCGCCGTCATCCAGCGTGTCGGGCACCACCTCGGCCACTCCGGCCCGCAACAGACTGTGCGCGGTGCCGAAGGGCACGTTGCTGTCGCTGACCGCGAGGAGCCGCGCGGTCGCGCCGCTTTGCAGGATGCCGCGCAGCGCCGCCACGTCGTCGACCGGGTCGGGCTGGGCCTTGAAGATGATCAGCTCGGACTTCCGCGCCAGCTCGCTGGCCTTGCCGTTCATCCGCGACAGCGATGCATCGCACCGCGTCAGCGCAAGCCCCGGCGTGGCGTTCAGCAGCGCCGCCATCCTTTCGGCAAAGACGGGATCCTCGGAGATGAGGACGACGGATTTCTCGTTTCTTGACATGTCCTTTTCCATCGTATGCGTCCGTCTATCCATTCTCGCCCTGCGCGAGATCCTCGGCGGGAAGCGAGACGCTCTGCGATGGCAGCACAAAGCCGGTGTCATAGCCCGGCCCGCCCGGCGCGGCGCCGGCGACGACAGCCAGCGACGACAGCGGCGTGACGAATTCGAAGCCGACATTCTCTAGCTCGACCGTCACCACCGGCACATAGGGGCCGCCGAGGAACCCGAGGTTCGGGTCGTAGCTGTAGGTGAAGCGCAGGTTCGCGATCGTCGCGCCGGGCGGCAGGACGGTCTCGACCACGGCCCAGGCCTCGGCGGCGGTCGCGTTGGTCGCGGTGCCGGTGCAGGTGATGGCCCCCGGATCACGGCAGACGGCGCCGCCGGCGTTGCAGCTGGTGCCGTAGTCGGTGCCGGGCGGGGCCGAGGCGTGGCGCGTGACGACCGTGGGGACGCCGACACAGGCCGGCGGGCGGACGGCGGCGATGCGCGCCGCCGCCTGCGTCGCGCGTTCCGAGGTGACCACGTGATAGGCCAGCCGCCCGAAGTCGATCAGGCCGAAGAAGATCAGCAGGAACAGGCTGATGACGATGGCGAATTCGATCAGCGTCGCGCCCGTCTCGTCGCGCCGCAGGCGGGCCCAGGGGCCGCGGTATGCCGGACGCGCGGTCATGATCCGTAGACCCTGCTCTGGTCGCTGACCGATGTGTCCAGCGTCGGCCGCGAACCGCCGGCGAATTCGAAAAGCCCGGCGAAGGGGAAGGTCACCTCGACATCGGCGCGGACGGTGACGATGGGCGCCTCGTCCGACCGGAACGTCCCCGTCGGGCAGGACAGCGACGGGACGACCGCCGTGACGGTCACGCCCGAGGGCAGGATCGTCCCGCCGTCGGATGCGCTGCCGACGATGGTCGTCAGCAGCGAGGCATAGCTTCCGACGCTGCCGCCGGTGCTGCAGAGGTCGCGCGGGGCGATGCGCGCCAGATAGCGCGTGGCGTCGCGCACGCCCGACACGACCGCCTGATAGGACCACATCAGCCGCGCGCCCTCGATGATGACGCCGAAGATCAACAGCATCAGCGGCAGGACGATGGCGAATTCCAGAAGCTGCGCCCCCGTCTCGTCGCGCAGGAAGCGGCGGGCGGTGGTTCGGCGGGTGGCGGCGGGGCGAAGCGGTTTCATCGCATCACCGGTAAAGCTGGACGACATCGCGGACGATCCCGCCGGTGCCGGTGGCGCCGGTGCCGGTGTCGCTGGCGCTGCCGATCACCTCGCCCCAGATGTCCAGACGGCGGGGCGAGCTGCCGTCCTGGCCCACGGGTTCGGTCAGGAAAATCTTGAAGAATTCGCGCACGGGCACATCGTTGGTCCGGCCGCGGATCGAATTGGCGACGCAGTCGATGGCGGCGGCGGTGATCACCCGGCGTTCCGGCCCGGCGGGCGTGCTGCTGGAACAGGTGGGCCGTCCGGTTTCGGCGCGGCCGGTCAGGATCGGGCCGGACCCGGCGGCCGCGATCTCGGCCAGGTAATACTGGTAGCGGGTCAGCGCCGTCGGATGCGGGTCGGCCGTGCCGTAGTTGGTGTTGACATAGATCGTCCGCCCGGCGGCCCAGTTGCCGTCGCCGAACCGCGCGCAGGTGCCGTTGTTGAAGCAGGTGTCGCGCGGCATGCCGACCGTGTTCGGAGATACGCGGGCGTTGTTGATGCACTGGCTGTTGCCGTTCGGGACGACGCCCTTGATCACGTTCGGCGCCGGCGCATAGTCGGGGTCGTTGCGCCTGCCGTTCATCGTCGCGCGGTAGATGTCGAAGCGGACGTTGAACAGCGCATCCTCGATCCCGACCTTCTGGCCCGGCTCGGTATCGACGCCGCGCTGGTTGAAGCATTGGGTGATGCTGTCCACCGCGCCCAGCAGGCAGCGGTCAAGGTTGTTGCCGTTCAGCCCGGCGCAGGGGCCGCCCTCGTCGATCTCGATATCGTCGGGGTCAAGGAAGCCGAAGTCGCCCGGTCCCCAGGCCGCGCCGTTGCCGCCAGCGCGCAGGCGGATCATCTCGCCCACATGTTCGTCGGCGCGGTAGTCGGGGCTGGGCAGGCAGAACATCAGGGGCGTCACGTCGCAGGCATAGATCGCCAGCCCGGCGACGGCGGTGGCGCCAAGGTCGAAGTCGCGGTCGTCCTGGCCGGTCAGGGCGGTGAACGCGGCGGTGAACGTGCCCTCGACCGTGGTCGGCGTCACCGCGACACGGACATAGGCGGCATCGGCGGGGTCGGTCGTCGCCCCGGTCATCGCGGCCGCATCCGATGCGGGCAGGGCCGCAAAGAAGGTCAGCGTATAGTCGGCAGCCCCGGTCAGGGTGCGGTCGGTGTTGCCGAAGCTGTGGCTGTCGGCGATCAGCGTGGCGGCGGCAGTGGCGCGGGTGATCGCGTCGTCGTTGCCGTCAAGCTCTCCGGCCGCGGCAAGGGCCACGCTGTCGGCGAAGGATTGCAGCTCGGACCGGGTGATCGAAGCGCGGCCAAGGTCGAAGGACAGGGCGACGATGCCGAGGATCACGCCCAGCGCGACGGCAAAGAAGACAAGGATCGTTCCCCGCTCGTCACCGGCAAGCCCGGTTCTGGATATGCTGCGCGGTGCCATGGCCGGTCCCCGGTTCCCGCGCGGTCAGCGCAGTTCGTCTTCGGTGGCCTCGACGCCGCGCCGCACCACCACGGTGCGCACGGTCACTTCCTCGGCCTCCTCGGGTTCGGGTTCGCGCAGCACGTCGCGCAGGCTGATCGATTCCAGCACCTCGGTGCCTTCATCCTCTAGCGTGCGGAGCGTCAGGCTCAGCGTGCCGGCCTTCTGGGCCAGCGCAAGCTTCTGGCTGTCCTCGGGCGTGACTTCCAGGGTCACGGTGCGGGCCACGGCGGGCGCGTCGGATTTCTCGTCGGCCTGCTGGTCGACACCGATCACGCGGACGTTCTGGATGATGGTCACGGTACGCAGCCCGTCGCCCTTGCCCTGCGTCAACAGGACATCGACCCGGTCGCCCGGCGTGACGAAACCGCCGACGCTGGTTTCAGCCTCGACCTTGATGGCGATCGCGCGGGTGTTCGGGCCCAGCGATTGCATGATGGTGACCTTCTCGCCGAATTCGGAAACCTTCGACGCCAGCACGATCTCGCCGGCGGCGATGGCGGCCTTGGCGCGGCGCGGTTCGGTGCCGATGGCAGGCAGCACGTCCTTCAGTTCGACAAAACCGCCCCTCGGGAGCGATGCCTTGGGCCAGTCCATCGTGGTCAGCTTGACGCTGTCGAGCGTCTGGCCAAAGGGCACGTCCTGCGCCGCGACCACGACCCTGGTCATCTCGGTGCTGCAGGTGGCCGCCTTCGCCAGCGCATAGCGTTGTTCCATATAGTCGCGGGCCAGCCAGACCGAACCGCCCGCCACCGCGAGACCGGCCGTCAGCGTCAGGAAAGAGGTGATGCGCATGGGGGGCTCCGCGGTGGGGTGGGCAAAACTTGCGACTAGTCTGGTTCTTGACTGGCGGCCCCCGATGCGTAGGGAGCAAGAAGAGCCGCCAGCAGAGAAACTCAGTCGGTCAACGCGTCGCTTGCGGCGTTGATGTTGGCTTCGGTGTTGTCAGCCAGTGTGCCCATCGCGGCGGTGCCAACGCCGATCACAACAAGCAGAGCGACGGCATATTCGACCAGCGTCACGCCTTCCTCGTCCTTCATCAGGCGGGCGAAGGTCTTCTTCAGGATGGCTTTCATTTGAAACTCCTCAAGGGTTCAGGACTTGCATTCCACGCAGTGTCTGGAGCCACCGAACTTGCACACCACAGCGACGCCATTGCCCCAAGGCTAGCGGACCCGTCGCCGGCCACGCATCAGCCAGACAGATGAAGGTTTCGTGCGGCGGTTGTAAGATTGGCGGAAGGCGGGCGGAAACGTGGCTGAAATGGGGCGGGCCGCGCCGCGCCCGCCCCGTCCCGTCCGGCGGCGGCTGATCCGATGCTGATCCGATGCTGATCCGATTCCGGGCCTGCGGCGTATCCTTCCACACCTGCCGGACAGAGGCGCGCATGACCCAGACGCTTGCCCTATACGCCATCACCGCCGTGATCTTCCTTGGCGCCGACATTGTGGGGATCAACCTCCTGATCCGGCCGGTCTTCGACCGCCATGTCGGGCACCTGCTGGCCACGCCGCTGCGCATCGGCCCGGCGGCGGCCTTCTACCTGGCCTATGTCGCCGGCATCCTCTGGTTCGTGTCCGTCCCGGCGCTGAAGGAGGGCGCGCCGCTGCAGGCGCTGCTGGGCGGGATGATCCTGGGGTTCCTGTGCTACGGCACCTACGAGATGACGAACTATGCGACCCTGCGCGACTGGTCGGCGGCGCAGGTGATGGTGGATATGGCCTGGGGCACGCTGCTGACGGGTGCGGCCGCCTGGGCGGGCGTTGCCGCGCTGACCGGCCGCGTCGCCTGACCGATCAGCCGATCCGGCGCGTCAGCCACAGCGCCAGCGGATAGGGCAACAGCCGCAGCGCCTTGACCGCCAGGGTGAAGCGCCCGGGGAAATGTATCTCGAACCGCCGGCCCTGCAGGCCACGCAGCACATGGTCGGCCGCGGCCTCGGGCGTGATGATCGCGGGCATGCGGAAGCTGTTCCTGCCGGTCAGCCGGGTGCGGACGAAGCCGGGGCAGACCAGCCGCACGTCGACGCGCGGCGCCAGTTCCGCCGCCAGCGATTCCGCAAGGTTGTTCACCGCCGCCTTGGTCGCCGAATAGGGCTGCCCGCCCGGCAGGCCGATGTATCCGGCGACCGACCCGAACAGCACCAGCTGGCCGCCGTCGCGCAGCAGGGGCGGGGCCAGCCGCGCCACCTCGACCAGCCCCAGGATGTTGACCGCCACCATCTCGGCCGCGCGGTCGGGGTCGATCCGGGCGACGGGGGAAGGGTGATAGAGTGCGGCGGTGCAGATGACGGCATCAAGCGGCCCGTCCGGCGCCAGGCTTCCGACGGCAGCCGCCAGCGCGCCGGGGCGGCCGATGTCGACGGCCAGCGCCCGGGCCGCGCCGCAGTCCGCCGCCAGATCGTCCAGCGCCGCCCCGTCGCGGGCCGACAGGACCAGCCGCGCCCCCCGGTTGGCCAGCGCCCGGGCCAGCGCCGCCCCGATGCCGGCGCTGGCGCCGATGATCCAGACCCGCCGGCCCGCCCAGCGCTGCACGGCTCAGATCCGGAAGATCGGCTGCAACAGCCGCGGGATCAGCGCGCGGAACCGCAGCGCCGCATCGGTGGCGGCAAGGCAGATGCAGGGCTCGCCCGGGTCGGCGACGGGCTGGTGGTCCAGCCCCTCGGCCGCGGATTCGACATCGCCGCGAAGAAAGCGCCCCTCGCTGTCGGCAAAGCTGCCCTGCAGGACCAGCGTCAGTTCAAGCCCGCGGTGGCCATGTTCCGGCACCGCGCGCCCCGGCGGGATGTAGAGAAGCCGCAGCGACCCCTCGGCGCCGGCCGACAGGATCTGCTGCCGGATGCCGCCGCCCAGCGCGCGCCACGCCGGCGGATTGCCCCGCAGCGCCGCCATGACCGGCGCGGGAAAGATGCCCGAGGCGCGGAAGGGTGCGGCCGGCGGCGGCGGCCGGTCCAGCGCCGCCAGCGCCCGGTCACGCGCGCCGGCGGCCAGCGCGGCGCCGGGCAGCCGGTCCAGCAGCGCGCCGGCCAGCATCTCCTCGGCCTCAAGCCGGGCGCGGCAGTCGTCGCACAGCGACACATGCGCCGCCACGACCACGGCAAAGGGATGGGGCAGGTTGCCCCCGGCATGGGCGCGCAGCAGGCTGTCGGAAATGTGATGGGTGATCGCGGTCATGGCCGGAGGCCCCTCAGATCGTGCCGCAGCCGTTCAAGCCCCAGCCGGATGCGCGACTTGACGGTGCCCAGCGGCACGCCGGTCAGCGCGCTGATCCGGCTGTGGGGAAGGTCTTCCATGAACGCCTGCTCCAGCGCGCGGCCCTGTTCGGGTGACAATTGCGACAGCGCCTGCCGCAGAAGGGCCGCCTCCTGCGCAAGGCCAAGCATCTGCGCGGCATCGGGTTCGGCGCCGGCCACGTCCTCGGCCGGGTCCGGGGCCGGCGGCGGGCGGCGGCGGGCCAGGTCGATCTGCCGGTTCCGCGCGATCCGGTAGATCCAGGCCGAAGCCTCGGCGCGGTGGGGGTCGAACTGCGCGGCCTTGTGCCAGACCGCCAGCATGACCTCCTGCACCACATCCTCGGCCGTGCCGTCGCGCAGGCCCGACCGCAGCAGCATGGCCTTCAGGCGCGGGCCGAAATGATCGAACAGCCGGCCGAAGGCCGCGCGGTCGCGGTGGTCGCGCACCGCGATCAGGGCAAGCGTCATCTCTGATCCCGGCCCCTCTACCATGCCGCCGTTCCCCTGGGTCGGGCCGATCTGACCGGGGTCGGCGTCCGCACGCAAGCCCCGGTCGTCGTCCCGGGCGCAGAGGCCCGGCCTGGCATCCCCGATCGTCATGCGGGGGTTACGCGCGGCGCCCGGTGCCGGATCACCGGCCGGGAAAATCTTTCGCGCCGCCGCGCCGGACTGATCCGCGGCGCCCTGCCCCGCGTATCGGCAGGGAACCAAGAACCGGGGGACACATGCCGTTCGACCTGACCAGAGGCGCGCCGCAACGGATTGCCATCGTCGGCGCGGGCATTTCGGGGCTGGCCGCGGCCTGGGTGCTGTCGCGCTGTCATCAGGTCACACTTTACGAGGCCGAGGGCCGGCTTGGCGGCCATGCGCGCACGGTCCTTGCCGGGCGGCACGGCGACCAGCCGGTCGATACCGGCTTCATCGTCTTCAACTACGCGAACTACCCGCATCTGACCGCGATGTTCCGCGACCTCGACGTGCCGGTCGAAAGAAGCGACATGAGCTTTGGCGTCTCGCTGCTGGGGGGGCGGCTGGAATATGCGCTGCGGTCGGGCAATGCGCTGTTCGGGCAGCGGCGCAACCTGCTCTCGCCCGGGTTCCACGGCATGATCCGCGACATCCTGCGCTTCAACCGGCGGGCCGAGGCGGCCGCCCGGCCCGGCCAGACCATCGCCGATCTGGTGGAAGAGCTGCGCCTTGGCCCGCGCTTCCGCGACCACTACCTTTTCCCGATCTGCGGCGCGATCTGGTCGACGCCGGCCTCGGACATCGGCGCCTTCCCGGCCGAGGCGCTGATCCGCTTCATGCGCAACCACGCGCTGATGTCGGCCGACGGGCAACATCAGTGGTGGACCGTGGCGGGCGGCAGCCGCAGCTATGTGTCCCGGCTTGAAACGGCCCTGCGCGGCGCGGGCGTCACCATCCGCGCCGGCACGCCGGTGCGTGCGGTCACCCGCGATGCCGACGGGGTGACGCTGCGGGGACCGGGCCTGCCGGCGGAAACCCACGACCAGGTGATCCTTGCCACCCATGCCGACCAGTCGCTTGCCATGCTGGCCGATGCCTCGGCTGCGGAACGCGATGCCCTTGGCGCGGTGCGGTTCCGGCCGAACCGGGTGGTGCTGCATGCCGATCCGTCGGTGATGCCGCGCCGCCGCCGGTGCTGGAGTTCCTGGGTCTACCGCTCGGGTGCTGCCGAAGGCGAGGCCGGGATCAGCTACTGGATGAACCGGCTGCAGAACATTCCCGCGACCGATCCGCTGTTCGTTTCGCTGAACCCCGGCCTGCCGATCCGCGAGGCGGCGATCTTCGACGAAGCCACCTTCCGCCATCCGGTCTTCGACCACGCCGCCCTGGCCGCGCAGGACCGGGTGGCCGCGCTTCAGGGGCAGCGGCGCACATGGTTCGCCGGGGCCTGGCTGCGCAACGGGTTTCACGAGGACGGCTTTGCCAGCGCCCTGCGCGTCGCCCGGCGGCTGATGCCGGAAAGGGTGTGAGTGATGTCGCTGACCGGGCGGCTGATCGCGGGCGAGGTCTTCCATATCGCGGCCAGCGTCGTGCATGCGCGGCGCGGTCCGCATCGCCACAGTTTCCGCCATGTCGCGGACTACCTGCTGCTGGCCCCCGATCACGCCCGCGACACCGGGCTTTTCGCGCGGAACCGGTTCAACCTGCTTGCGGTCCATGACCGCGACCATGGCGGGGCGCGGGGCGCCGGTGCGGGGCCGGACTGGGCGCGGGCGCGGCTGGCCGAGGCCGGGCTTCCCGCGACCGAATTCACGACGATCGCGCTGCTGACCCAGCCGCGCATGCTGGGCCACTGGTTCACCCCGGTCAGCTTCTGGATGGCGCTGCGGGACGACGCGATCCTTGCCGTCATCGCCGAGGTGAACAACACCTTCGGCCAGCGCCATTCCTACCTTTGCAGGCATGGCGACTTTGCGCCGGTGCGGCCGGACCAGACGATCCGGGCGGCGAAGGTGTTCCATGTGTCGCCCTTCCAGGATGTTGCCGGGGAATACCGTTTCGCCTTTGCGCTTTCGCCCGAACGGCTGGCGATCCGGATCACGCAGGTCGACGGCGGGAACGGGGTTGATGCGGCGATCTCGGGCGCGCTTCGGCCGCTGACGGCGGGGCGCGCGCTGGGTGCGGTCCTGCGGCGGCCGGGGGGCGGGCTGCGGGTGCTGGCGCTGATCTACTGGCACGCGCTGCGGCTGAAACTGGGCGGGGTCGCCTACCGTCGGCTTCCCGCCCCGCCCGAACGGGACATCAGCTGATGGCGCCGGCGCTGCCCTTTGCCACACGCGCGATGAAACGCCGGTTCCTTGCGGCGCTGGACGGGATCGGCCACGGCCGCCTTCGGCTGACGACGCCCGAGGGCACCCTTCACCAGTTTGGCGACGGTGGACCGGAGGCCGACCTGACGGTGCACGACTGGGCGCTGCTGCCCACCCTTGCCGCCCGCGGCGACGTGGGCCTGGGCGAGGGGTTCGTCGCCGGAACATGGTCCACCGAGGCGCTTGAGCCGCTGCTGGCGCTGGCGATGGCGAACAGGGACAGGCTGGCCGGCTGGACGGAACCCCGCGGCTTCCAGCGGCTGAGGATGCTGCTGGCCGACCGGCTGCTGCAGGCCGGCACCCCGCGCGGATCGGCGCGCAACGTCCGGGCGCACTATGATGTGGGCAACGAATTCTTCCAGCTGTGGCTGGACCCCGGGATGACCTATTCCGCGGCCCTGTTCGCGCCGGGCGACGATCTGGAACGGGCACAGGCGCGCAAGAACGACCGCATCCTGTCGCAGCTGGGCCAGGGCGAGACGGTGCTGGAACTGGGCTGCGGCTGGGGCGGCTTTGCCGAAGCCGCCGCCGGCCGCGGCCGCCGCGTCACGGGCATCACCCTGTCGCCCGCGCAGAAGGGCTATGCCGATGCGCGGCTTGACGGGCGGGCCGACATCCGCCTGCAGGACTACCGGCAGGTGCGCGGCCGGTTCGACAACATCGTCGCGATCGAGATGATCGAGGCCGTCGGCGAAGGCTGCTGGCCCGGCTTCTTTGCCACGATCCGGGACCGCCTGGCCGAAGACGGCCGCGCGGTCCTTCAGGCGATCACCGTGCCGGATGCCGAATTCTCGGTCTACCGGCGGCGGTCTGATTATGTCCGCCGCCACATGATTCCCGGCGGCATGCTGCCCTGCCCCGCCGTCATCGCGCGCGAGGCCGGGCGGGCCGGGCTTGCCCTTCGCGAAAGCCATGCCTTCGGCCCCGACTATGCGCGGACCTGCCGGACATGGGCCGCGCGGATGCAGGCCGAGCGGCGGCGCATCCTGCGCCTTGGCCGGGACGAGCGGTTCCTGCGCGCCTGGCAGTTCTACCTTGAAGGCTGTGCTGCCACCTTCGCGGCCGGGCGGGCGGATGTGATGCAGATCACGCTTGCCAGCGCCTGACCGCCGCGCCGCCTGCCTGCCGGGCAAGTGCTTGTTCCGCGGCGGCTTCCCCGATACACGCTTTCCGCAACGATCCCGATTTGATAGGTTGGGCCGCGCCGCAGCATCGCCCGCCGTCGCATCGCCGGTCGTCGCGTGCCGGCCGACCGCCCCTTGAACCGCCGAGGTTTTGCCAAGTGACTTCCGAAGTGCCCCTCGCCTCGCACTGGCGCGACATTCACGCATATCGCTGGCTGATCGTCGCGACCATGGTCGCCGCGGGCATCTTCGCCTATCTGATCTCAACCCGGATCACCCCGATCTACGAGGCGAAATCGACCTTCTATGTCGCCTCGAACACCACAAGCCCCCGATTCGTCGGCGGGCCCGACGCCCCGCCCGAACCGCTTTTCCCCACGCCCGACGAAAAGACCGCGGCGCTGAACGTCGGCATCCTGCGCGGGCAGGCGTTCATGGAGCGGCTGGCGCGGGAATTCGGCCTGCCGGTGGCGCTGGTGCGCAAGCGGGTGGACGTGACGGTGTCGGGCGAATTCATGGTCGATCTCTTCGTGCGGTCGGACGATCCGGCGCTTGCCGCCAGCATGGCGGAACGCGCCCCCCGCCTTTACGCCGCCTTCCACGAATCCTCGATGCGCGAGCGGGCCGCGTCGCTTGCCGCGACCCTGGCCGACCATATCGCCGGGCTTGAGGCCGACCTGGCCGAGGCCGTCGCCCAGACCGAGGACCAGCGCCGCCGCTTCGGCACCACCGTGGACGAGGCGCTGGTCGTCCGGCTGTCGGACCGCCGCGCCTCGGCCGAGCAGCGGCTGATGGAACTGGACGGCGCCCTTGTCGCCGCCGAGGCCCGCCGCGCCGAACTTGAGGCCGAGCTTGCGGCCGAACGGCAGACCTATGCGGCCGGCGGCACGGCGCTGACCACACCCTTGATGGATGTGATGGTCGAACAGCTTCTGGTGCTGCGGGTCGAACTGGCCGAGGTGCGCGACGGATCGCAATCGCCGCGCCGGGCCGCGCTGATGGAACAGATCGGCGAGATCGAGCAGGCGATCGAGGCCGAGCGGCAGCGGCTGGCCGAGGCGACGGTGAAATCGTCGGGGTCGAACTACGAAACGCTCCGCGCCGACATTGCCAAGGCCCGCGCCGACGAGGCGGCGATCGCCGCCTCGCGCAGCACGGCCGAGACGCAGCTGACCGCCGCCGCGGCCGACCTTGAGGCGGCCATCGCCTCGCTGGGCGAGGCCGAGCGGCTGTCGGCGCGGATATCGGAAATCGAGGCGCAGATCACCGACGCCCGCATCAACCTTGCCTCGGCCGAGCTTCAGGCCGCGAACGCCAGCGTGCCGCTGGTCGTCGTCGAGAATGCCACGATCCCGACGCGGCCGGCCTTCCCGATCCCGATCCTGAACGCCATCGTCGCCGTCATGGCGGGCGCGGTGGTCGGCCTCTACTATGCCCTCTTCATCGGGCATTCGGCACGCGCGCGGGTGCGCAAGCTCGCCGAAGGCCTGCAGCCGCCGCGCTTCACCGAGGCCGAGGTGCAGCACCTGCGGCAGATCGCCGGCAACGGCAAGGTGCGTGCATCGTGACCGGATCGACGCTGCCGCCCGACCTTGAAAAGCGGATGCGCCTCTCGGTCGCCAGGGGGCGGCTGCAGATTTCCGACGTGGTGCAGGGCGACGATCCGATGACGCGGGCCACCCGCATCACCCGCGGCCTTGCGGCCGTTGCGCTGGGCCTGTTGGTCGCGGGCTTCGCGATCCTTGCCGTCTTCGTCATCGTCAATCTCGTGTTCCATATCGTTCCCGGTTGATCCCATGTCACAGCCCGTCCTCTTCCTGCGCCACCGCGCCCGCGACAGCGGGACCGAACTTGACGACGTGGTGACGACCGCGCTGCTGCGCGAGGCGCAGGAACGGCTGGCGCGGGGCGAAAGGCTGGTCGACGGGCGCTGGCAGACCCTTGCCTCGCTTCCCCATGCGCGGGCGCGGCAGCGTTCGGCGGCCCGGCGCAAGCTGTTCGAGGGGCTGCTGTTCTGGGCCGCGGTCGGGACGCTGGGCCTTGCCTTCGTCGGGCTGACGCTACTCCTGGTCTGACGCCTCGCGCCGGCGCACCAGCAGGACGGCCTGCCCCAGGCCCAGGACGATCCAGGTGTTCGTATGGTCCATGTTCGGTTCCGACTGCGCCAGTTGCAGCGCGGCCAGCACCATGCACAGCACCACCATGGCCAGGCCGATCCGCCGATCCGGGGCCAGCGCGGCAAAGATCAGCCGGCCGATCAGCCAGGCATAGATGCCGCCCAGCAGGACGACGCCGGCCAGACCCAGCTCGGCCGCGATCTGGCCAAAGGCATTGTGCACCGGCCGGCCCCAGAAATTGCCGTCATACGCGGCAAATCCCTGCGGCCCGGTGCCGACCAGCGGATTGCGGGCGATCTTTTCCAGCCCCAGCTCGAACAGCGTGTGGCGCTGGCTGACGCCCTTGGCGACGCCTGCATCGCCGAAGGAAAGGTCATACAGCAGTTCCCACAGGCCGGTGAACCAGGCGACCACCACGAACGTCACCATCGCGGCAAGGAAGTGGATGGCCAGCCCGGGCCAGCGCAGGAACGGGAACAGCATGCCCACCACCATGGCCGCGATCATCGCGCCGAAGTTCCACGAGACGAGTATCCCCGCCAGCACGATCCCCATCGCGGCCCAGTGCCGCCAGTGCCAGCCGTTCGACAGCCGCCAGCAGGCGATGGGCAGGGCGTAGACAAGGAAGGACGAAAAATGCTGCGCCGTGATGCAGAAGGCCGAGGCGCGCATGACAAAGCCGATGGGCGTCGGCTTGAAGGCGCTTTCGGGCGGGGTGATCAGGGTGAAGACGAAAAGCCCCGACCAGGCCAGAACGAACTGCAGGATGCCGACAACGGCGCTGGCCACCGCCAGCCAGAGGAAGGCATCAAGCGCGCGTTCCAGCGTGGCTCGGTCGCGGACAAGGTCGATCACCAGGAAGGCCACCAGCGCTGCGCGGGCGATGCCGAAGGTGCCGATGAACCAGCGCGCCGGGTTCTGGATCGTCAGGTGCAGGATCGACAGCAGGACCAGCGCGCCGGCCACCGCGACCAGCGGCGGCAGGGCGATGGAATGGGTTTCGTCCAGCGCCCGGCGGGCGATCCACAACAGGAAGACCACGCCCAGGACCGCGTCGAACGCATCGAACGGGCCGGCGCCGAACCCGTTCAGCTGCGCCGCCGCCAGAAGCGCCACGATCGCCGCCAGCGAGAATTCCGGCAGCCGCGCCAGCAGGGGCAGCAGCGGCAGCGCAAGCAGCGCCAGAAGTGCTGCCACCGGCACCACCCGTATGGGTGAGGCCTCAAGCCCGGTCGCCTTCCACAGGCCCGGCGGCAGGAAGGGGGCGATGAACGGATCGAACGCCACCAGCAGCGCCGCAAGGAACGCAAGCAGCATCCCCCCCGTCAATACGCGCGCGGCGGTCATGGCACCCCCTCTTCGAACACCAGAAGGTGCAGGGAATAGGGGCGGACGGCAAGATCATGCGCGCGTGCGGCGGTTTCGTCCGGCGGAGCGGCGAGGGTGCGCGCCCGCTGCGCCGCGACCAGCGCCAGAAGCCGGTCCTGCGCCGGGACCGTCCAGGCGCGGTCGATGGCCAGAAGCGCGGGGTCTGCCCCGGCAAGTTCGGCCCGTCCGTCCAGCCGTGCCGCCAGCGCATCGCCATGGCGCCGGATCAGCGCGGCATAACCCAGCCCCATCAGCGCGCGCAGGTCGGCCTCGGCCTTCCCGAGCAGGTCACGCAGCAGCGCATTCGTCGCCGCATCCTCGCGCGCGATTTCTGCCGGGGTGGCGGCGGTCGTCTCGTCCAGCACCCGGTGGCCGACCAGCCGCATCGCCGCCGGCGGCACCAGCCGCGGCCTGCCGCCCGCCCGCCAGGGTTCGCGCAGGGCGAGATCGGCGCGATAGCGGTCACGTCCCTGGGCCAGCGCGACGGGTGCCATCGCATTGCGTGCCAGCATCAGGTCGGTCGGCGGAAAGACCGCGGCCACCGCCACAGATGCCAGCACCAGCCATAGTGCAAGGGCGGCGCGGGCGATCATGGCGCAGCGGACCGCAGCGGCGGCAGCGGCTCTTTCGGCAGTGGACGGGGGAAAAGCTTCACCTGCGCCACCGCGGCGAGGATCACGAAGGCGCGTGCGACGACATAGGCCAGACCGGCCATCACCGCGCGCGGCCGGCCGACCAGCGGCGCCAGCCGTGCGGATGTCGCGCCGACAGAGCGGGCGCCCGCAATGCCGATGCCGGCAAGGCAGAGGCCGGGCAGCAGAAGGCCCCAGGGCGCAAGAACCAGCCCGATCAGCGCCGCGGGCACCGCCAGCGCGGCGAAACCGAACTGCAGCTTCAGCGACAGCGGGGTCCAACTGTCATGGCGGCGTTTTTCGGGGAACAGGCGGAACACCTCCATCCGGCCGCGGGCGCGCACGAACTTGACGCGCAGGAATTCGATCCAGCCGGTCTGGTGGTGGTGGGCCACCGGCGCCGCGTCGACAAAGGCGATGCGGTGGCCCGCCCCGGTGGTGCGATAGGCGATCTCGACATCCTCGGCCTGCCGCAGGCGGCGGTCGAACCCGCCCAGCGCCAGGAACACCTCGCGCCGGAAGCCGCAGGACGGCGCGGCGATGAAATCCACCCCGTCCCGCGCCGCGCGCATGCCCTGATAGCGTTCCTCGACCTCGGCCTGGACGATGCGGGGCACCACCCCGTCATTCGCGGCGGCGATCGTGCCCATGACCGCATCGAAGCGCGGATCGTCCAGCGCGCCCGCCATCGCCTGCACCCAGTTTGGCGGCGGAACGCAATCGCTGTCGAGGAAGAGGACGATGGCCCCCCGCGCCTCTTGCGCGCCACGGTTGCGGGCGGCGGCGGGGCCGGCGTTGGGCTGTGCCACCACAAGCGCCCCGGCCGCGGCGGCAATCTCCGGCCCGGCGTCGCGCGATCCGTCGTCCACCACGATGATTTCGAACGGCCGTTCGGTCACCTGCGCCGCCAGCGCCGCCAGCACCGCGCCAACCGATCGCGCATCGTTGTAAAGCGGCAGGACGACCGAAACCGCTGTCATGGCTGCCCACCTGCCGCCGCCCGCAGGACGGCGAGCGTATCGCGGGCGGCGCGGTCCCAGCTGAAGGCAGAAAGCCGCGCGTAGCCCGCCGCGGACAGGCGCGCCGCCAGCGCGGGGTCGAAGGCCAGCCGCTCCATCGCAGCGGTCAGGGCCGGCTGATCGCCCGGCGGCACCAGCAGGCCCGCGTCACCCACCACCTCGGGCAGGGAGGTCGCCGCGGCGGCGATCACCGGCGCGCCGCGCGCCATCGCCTCAAGGATCACCAGCCCGAAACCCTCGGCCGTCGAGGGAAAGACGAAGCCCCGCGCCCGGGCATAAAGCGCCTCAAGCTCGGCCTCGGGCACGAAGCCGGGGCGATGGACCGCATCCCCCGCCTGCGCCAGCAGCGGCGCGATATCGGCGCTGGCGTTGCCATCCGGCCCGACGATGGCCAGCCGCGCCCCCGCAGCCCGCAACCGGGACGAGGCGAGGAAGGCCCGGATCAGCAGGTCGACGTTCTTCGTCCGCTCGACCTTGCCGACGAACAGGAAGAGCGGCGGATCAGCCGCAGCCCCGGCGGCAGGCCGCGGCCGCGGCGCCGGCCCGCCCTCGGGGATGACCGACAGCCGCGCCTCGTCCACCCCCGCGAAGCGACGGGCATCTTCGGCGGTGAAGGCGGAGACGGCGATCACCCGCGTCGCCCGCGCCAGCGCCCGGCGGATCACCCGGCGCAGCAGCGCGGCTTTCAGCCGGCCGAACTTCTCGGGCGTGCGGAAATGCAAGAGGTCATGCGCGGTGACGACGGAAGGGTGGCGCAGCCCGGGCGTCCAGATCAGGTTCGGCAGGAAGACCACGTCGGCGGCATCGGCATTCGCCAGCGCGGGAAAGCGCGTGGCCTGCCAGACCAGCCGCCGCGCCGGCGCCCGGGGGGCCGGCACCTCGGTCCGCCGGCCGCCGGGGCCAAGGTCAAGCCCGTCGAAGAACCGCTGCCAGGGCGCGTGCAGCAGGTGAACCTGCGGCGCATCGGGACATGCCGCCATATGCGCCAAAAGCTCGGTCAGGTAACGGTCGGGGCCGCGCGGATGCGCGTTGTCGTTGATCGCGTTCACCAGAACGCGCAGGGGGCGGCCGCCCGTCATCCGCCCCGCCGCGCGGCAAGGAATTCGGCGATCACCGCCATCGCCAGCGACGTGGTGTGCTGGTTCGACTGGCCGGCCGGCGGCACGCCCGGCGCATCCCAGCCGCCATCCGCCCGCTGCCGGCGCAGCAGCATGACGATCTGGCCGGGCGTGACGCGGTGCCCCTCGCCCAGCCAGTAAAGCACGGCCGCCCGTTCCGAAAAAATGTCGGCGGCCAGCGTGGCGCGGCGGTTGGCACGGTCGCAGGGTTCGACGACCGATTGCAGGATCGGGCGCAGCACCGGCTCGGGATAGGCGCCCGACCGCAGCATGATTTCACCCGCCACGGCGATATGGGTCGTGCCATAACCCGCGCCATCGGCGACGGCCTTCAGCCGGTCAAGGAAATCCGGCCCGGGGTCGCGCACATCGGCCCAGACCGCCTCGATCATCATCAGTTCTACGGGCAGGTAGGGCCGCACCTGCATGACATCGGGCAGCGTCGCCACGCCCGGGGCATCGGGGTCATAGGCCGGATCGAAAAGCCGCAGCGCCGGGTCGCGGATCGTGCGGCGGTAATGCGCGATCTTGTCGTGGATCATCGCGAAGCGCGGTTCGCTTCCCCGGCGCCAGCTTTGCCAGATCACGTAAAGCGCCGACATCGTCAGGTCCGCCTGCGGGGCGAACCAGTCGAGCGCCCGGTCGATCGCCGCATCGGCGCGGCGGGTCCAGCCTTCGGGGTCGGCCTCCCATTCCGCGCCCAGCCGCGCCTGCATCCGGGGCGCAAGCTGATGTTCCACCCGGCGGCGGACGGCGCCGGCGGCGCGGCGCGGCAGGCGAAGGACGGAGGCAAGGCTTGCGGTATCGGTCATGCGGTCGGCTCGGTCGGCGATAGGGTGACGGGTCCGTCCTGCGCCAGGTGGCGGCGCAAGACAAGCAGGATGACGGCGGCCATAAGAAGCCGCGTCGCCAGATCGGCCGCCGCCACCCCGGCCGCCCCCCAGGCGGGAATCAGCGGAATGGCGATGGCCAGCTTGGCCACGACCTGCGCCAGGGCCGCAAGGCCGAAGACGCGCGCCATGCCCAGCGGGAACAGCAGCATGAGGACCGGGTTGGCGACCAGCGTCAGCATCGACACCGCGAAGAGGATGTCGAAGGCGACATGCGCGCCGGCGAATTCCGCGCCAAGCAGCAGCGGCACAAGGGCGGGCGACACGAGCGGCGCGAACAGCACCGGCGCCAGCGCCAGCGGCGCGCGCCTGAGCCAGGCCTGCAGAAGCGCCCGCAACGCCTCGGTCCGCGCGACGGCGGCGATGCGCGGCAGGGCGGTGGTGACGATCGCCTGGCTGAAGACGCCCACGGCGATGCAAAGCTGCAGGCTGGCCGAATAGAACCCGGCCTCGACCGGGCCTGACAGCGCCGACAGGAGAAGGACATCCACCCGGCCCGAGATCACCGACAGCGCGGCGACCGCCATCCAGGCGTTGATCGCCAGCATCGGCCAGAGATGCGCCTTCCGCGGCCGGCCGCGGGGCGGGCGGAACGGCCGGGCCATGGCCAGCGTCACCCCCGCCGCAAGGGCCGCGGCCAGAAGGGCCGCCTGCATCGCCCGGTCCACGGTCAGCCAGGCCGCCGCCAGCAAAAGCGCCAGCAGGGCCGCCCGCGCGACGTTCTTCATCGCCTGCGCCATGCCGACGGCAAGGAAGCGCCGCTCGACCTGCAGGCCGCCGATCAGCGCGGTCTGCAGGGCGAGGAACCCGCCCGCCAGACCGGCAAGCGCCAGGAGGCCGGCCTCGGCCACCGGCAGGACGGCCACGACGACCAGGACGCCCAGCGCATAGGCCAGCGCCGCCCCGCCGCGCAGGGCAAGCGCCGTCGCCGCTGCGTCCCGCGCGCCCTCTGCGCTGCCCTGTGCCAGCACCCGCGACGCGACCGTGACGGTCCCCACCGCCAGCACCGTGTCGATCAAGAGGGGCCCCATGTCCATCACCGCCAGCGCCGGCGCAAGGCGGCCAAAGCCTTCGGGGCCAAGGCCGCGGGTCAGGATCATCAGGACGACGAAGCCAAGCCCCGCGCCGGGCGCGTTGAAGAGGGCGACCTGCAGCGTGGCGCCCGGCATCCTCATCCGGCGGCCCCCGCGGCTGTGGCCCCGGGCCGAAGCCCCGCCATCAGCTGCGCCTCGCGGTCCATGATGCGCCGCCAGTCATGCGCGGCGGCCACCTTCACCGCCTGCGCCGACATCGCCGCATGGGCGGCCGGGTCGGACTGGATCGCCAGCAGCGCCTTGCGAACCTGATCGGGGTCGGCCGCAACCAGATGCCCGGCGGCATTGGCCCCGACCATGTCGCCCGCCTCGCTGCCCGGAACCGCCAGCACCGGAAGGCCCGCCGCGAAATACTCCAAGAGTTTCAGCGGCGCGGCGTGGATGCGCAGCGGCGTGGGCTGGAACACGCACCAGCCGAGGTTCGCCGATGCCAGAAGGGCCGGAATCTGCGCCCGGTCCACGTCACCCGGCCAGTCGAACCTGTCGCCGAGCGGCCGGGCGCGGGTCAGGATATGCGCGCGGTAGCCGGGCAGCGCCGGGCCGCGCACCGACAGCCGCGCATCGGCAAGGGCCGGATCGTCCAGCGCGGCGATCAGCACATCCAGCGACGACCAGGGCGCCACCTCGCCCAGATAGGCGATGTGCAGCGGGCGGGCGGGCCGGTGCGGCGCGGTGAAGAGCCCGGCCTCGACCCCGGTCGGCGACAGGACCGGCGTCACCCCCGCCTCGCGCCGGTGCCTTTCGGCCAGACGGTGGCCGATCGACAGGACAAGATCAGCCTCGCGCGCCGCGCGCCGTTCCATCCTGCGCGCCCAGGCCTGCCGCGGCGCGGATGAGACGAACCCCGGTTCATAATCCCGGTCGACATAGGCATAGCGGCGGATGCTTCCCCTTGCCCGCAGCCGCCGCGCCGCTTCGGCCGCCCAGGGGCCGAAGGCCTGCACGTCCAGCGATGCCGGGTCCAGCCCGGCAACCGCGGCGGTGGCCGCGCCGGCCAGCGCGCGGATCGTCAGCCGGTCGCGCAGGATGGCGGCGGCGTCCAGCGCGCGGCCCAGCGCCCGCCGCAGCACCCCGGCGCCGGGCAGGGCGGTCGTCGCGCCACGCAGCGCGCCTTCGGGCGGGTTCAGCGGCGGATCGACGGCGACCCAGTGAACCGGCCCGATGTCACGGGTTTCGGCATGTCCGCGCAGAATCTGCATCCGGCCCTTTCCCGGCGCGGCGCGGCGGCGGTAGACCACGATGGTCCGGTCATAGCGCGGGGACAGTTCACGCAGCACCGCATGTTCGCGGTTGTTGCGCCGGCCGGCGACATCCAGCGTGGTGATGAGGAGAAGCACCCTCATCGCCTGCACCCCTGTTCCAGCCGGGCCGACAGCGCATCCAGCGCCGGACCCGGCGCATAGGTTGCCGCGACATGAGCCCGCGCGGCGGCACCCAGCCGGTCGGCCAGCGCCGGATCGGCGATCAGCCGGCCCAGCGCAGCCGCCAGCGCCGCCGGATCGGCGGCGGCGACAAGGCCGGTCGTGCCGTCGATCAGCCAGTCGGCGCTGCCGCCGCGACCGAAGCCCGCAACCGGGCGGCCCAGCGCCATCGCCTCGATTCCCGCCAGACCCAGCCCCTCGGGCACCAGCGAGGGATGCGCCAGCACCCGCGCCCGCAAGAGGCCGGCGCGCAGGGTGGCCCGGTCGACCGCGCCGGCAAACTGCACCCGCCCGGCCAGATCGGGCCGGGCCGCCCGGTCGCGCAAGGATGCCGCCGCCGGCCCATCGCCGAACAGGACCAGCCGCGCGCCGGGCAGGCGGGCGACGGCTTCCAGCAGCAGGGGCGCGCCCTTGGCGGCCGACAGCAGGCCGACATAGGCGATCCCCTCGCCCGACGCGGCCGGAACAACGGGATCGTCCATATCCATCGTCACCGGATGGGGGAGGAGATGCACCCGGCCGGCCGGGGCGCCGGCACGGGTCGCGGCTTCCGCCAGATAGCGGCTGGGGGCAAGGAAGCCCGCCGCTTCCCGGCAGAGCGCCGCCCAGACCGCGCGCCGCGCCGCCAGCCGGAACCCGGCCCGGGCGGTTCCGGCGACCGACCCGCGGCCCGCGCAAAGGCCGGCGAGGCAGCCTATCCCCTCGCGCCGCCGGCATTCCCTGCCGCCGGGCCATGTCAGCCGCAAACCGTTGGGACAGAAGGGCGAAACATCGTGCAGCTGCACGAACAGCGCCCCCGGCCCCGAGGCCGCGGCGCGGACAAGATCGGGCGACAGCAGCGAATAGCCCAGATGCAGGATCACCGCATCCGCCCCCGCAGCCGCGGCGGCGACGGCAGACACGCCGGCATCGCCCGCCCGCGCCCGGCGGCCCGGCCGGGTTGCAACGGCCCCCGCCGCGGGCCGCCGCGACAGGCGCAGTTCGCCGACTGACCAGCCGCGTGCCTGCAGGCCGGCGGCGAAATCGGCGATCACGCGGGCGATCCCGCCCCCGCCCTCGGGCTTGTCATGTATCTGCAGGACATGCGGCACGGTCAGACCTTCAGCCTTGCGCAGAGGTCGGCCAGCGCCGCGGGCGTCAGGCGGTGGAACGCCTCGGCCAGACGGTCGGGCGGCAGGCCGGCGGTGATCGCGCGATAGCTGTTCAGCCCGCGCGACGCGGCGACATAATCGGTCGTTGCCGTCTGGCTGGCATGGGCGGCGATGGCCGCGGCCTTGGTGGCGGCGACGGCCGAAATGTCGAGGACGGCGTTCGCCGGACAGGGCGACCAGACTTCGTAGCACAGGACCGTGGTCCCCGCCGGCAAGGCTGCCTGCGCGGCGGCCGTGGCGACGATCCGCGCGGCGGCCGCATGGTCGGGGTGGCGGTCGGCCGGATAAGGCATGGCGATCACATCGGGCGGCGCGGCGCGCCAGACCTCGGCCAGCCGTTCGGCGACGGCCGCCTCATCCCGCCACAGCGCGCCGTCAGTGCCCTTCAGCCAGCGCCCCCGCGCGCCAAGGATGGCAAATGCGGCCTCTGCCTCGGTCCGCCGCGTGGCTGCGGTGGCGGTGGCGATACGGTCACGCTCTGCCGCGGCAAGGCCAGATGCGCGCAGGGCCGGGTTGCCTGCCGCGCCATCGGTCAGGAAGACCACCTCGGCCACCCGTCCCGCGCCGGTCCAGAGGGCGACCAGCCCGCCGGGGCCGATGCTTTCGTCATCGGGATGCGGCGCCACGACCGACAGCACCGCCCCCGCGGGCAAATGCTCCATCCGTTCTGCCGGGGCAAAGCGTTCATAGTCGAGGGGAAGCAGCGCGGTGCGAATCCACTGCGGCCGCAGCCGCCTGACCAGGGCATCGGCCACCCGCTGGCGCAGCCCCACCCCCTTCCGGGAAAGGGGAAAGCCCTGCCGGCCCCTGCGCCCTTCCATGCAATCTCTCCGACAATGACGCGCGCGGGGCCTAATCCTGCCGCCCCGGACGACCGGAGCAGGCCCAACAAATCAATGGAACTTCCGAATTCCAGACTGTATCCCTTCGCCAGCATTCGGTAAAGTGCGCGGCATTGGCTGTTGCAGCATTGAAGCATCAGCGCCGCGGGACCGCGGCCGGATTTCGGAGTGTTGCCGCATGGGGATGGATTTGCCATCTGCGCGCCGGATCAGGACTTTCGCCGCCAAGGCGACGCTGGCGCTGCGGCGGACGCGCGCGCATTTCGCGCGCCCCGATGCGATGGAACGGCTGATGGCGAACCTGCCGCGTGTCGCGGGCGAGGCGTCGCTGAAGGAGTCCGTGGTGGTCATCACCGGCGCGGGCCAGGGCGTCGGGCGCGTCCTTGCGCTGGCGCTGGCCGAACGCGGGGCGCGGCTCTGCCTTGTCGGGCGGCAGGCGGCAACGCTGAACGGCGTTCTGGCCGAGATCGCCGCGCTGCAGGGCCAGGCGATGGTGCAGACCGGCGATGTCGGCCGCGCCGAGGATGCGGCCCGCGTCATCGACGCGGTCGGGCGCGACCTTGGCCCCGTCGACATCCTGATCAACAACGCGGGCATCGGCGGCCCCTGGGGCATGCCCTTCTGGGAGGCGCCCGCGGACGAGCTTGCCGCCACATTCGACATCAACCTGACCGGCAGGCTCCTGATGGCCCGCGCGGCCGCCGCAAGCGCGGTGTCGGCCGGCCGGCCCCTGCGCATCATCAATGTCAGTTCCATCGCCACCGACACGCCGATGCCGGGCATCACCGCCTATACGACCTCGAAGTCGGGGGTCGAGGCGCTGACCCGCGCCATGGCCGTGGACGGGATGGCCAGTGGCGTGACGGTGGTGACCGTCTCGCTCCATTCCGTGCAGACCGAACGGAGGGCGGCGCATGACTGGGCGTCGAACGCGCTCCTGCCGCCGGCCGATGTGGTGGTTCCGGCCTTCCTTCATGCCGCGACCGCCCCCGCGGCCGAGGTGACGGGCCGCACGATCGCCGCCTGGCGCTTTGCCGAGGCACCGGCGGCCGAGGCGCTGCTGGCCGGCCCCGCCGCGGCGCAGAAGCCGATCGCCTGTCCGCCGTTCATCCACAGGGGCCAGCAGGTCGAACGCGACCCGCGGCGCTTCTCGATCAACGACCGGGCGGAAAATCCCTGGGGACCCTCGCCCCGGGTGGCCGAGGCGATCACGGCCGAGATGGCGCGCCTGCCGCTCTCGCACTACCCCGAGGAACGGCACGACCGGCTGATCGCGGCGCTTGCGACGCATCTTGCGCTGCCGGCGGACTGCATCACCCCCGGCCCGGGGTCGTGGGAACTGTTGTCGCGCATCCTGCGCCTCTTCGTGAAGCCGGGCGAGGAAGTGGTGTCGAACGCGCCGGGATGGTTCGGCTTCAACCTTGTCGCCCAGCGCGCCGGGGTGCGGCTGTCGATGGCGCCCTTCCATGTGACCGACGAAGGCGAAGGGTCGCACCACGACCTGCAGGCGCTGGCCCGGCGCATCACCCCGATGACGCGGATGGTCTACCTGATCCACCCCGCCAATCCCGAAGGCGTGGCGCTGGGGCAGGCCGAGATGGACGCCTTCCTTGCCGCCCTGCCGCCCCGCCTGCCGGTGATCGTCGACGAGGCCTATCTGGAATATGCCGAAGGGCCGGGGCTGTTCGACACCGGCGCGGCCGTCCGGCGCGGCGACCGGCTGATCATCGGCCTGCGCACCTTTTCCAAGTTCTACGCGCTGGCCGGGGCGCGGGTGGGCTATGCCTACGGGCCGGCCGAGGTGATCGCCCTCATCCGCAATGCCGAACACATATTCAGCATCGCCACCCTGTCCGAGGCCGCCGCCGTCGCCACCCTGGCCGACCGCGACCACGCGGCGGCGGTCCACGCAGCCTTTGTCGCCGAACGCGCCCGCGTCACCGCAGCCCTGCGCGACATGGGGCTTGGCCCCCTGCCGTCACACGCACCGTTCATCATGTGCCGCCGCCCCGACCGGGTCGAGCGCGCCTATGACCGGCTGGAGGACGACGGCATCTACCTTGCCCGCTATGCCTTTCACGGTGACCGCTACATGATGGTGCCCGTCGCCCGGCCCGAAACCAACGCCCGTATTCTTGATGCCATCGGGTCGCTTCGTGGCTGAGACGCCCGCCATGACCCGCCTGCCGATCCGCCCGTCGAGGAAAACGCCATGCCCAACAGCCAGATCGGGACCACCGCAAGGCCTGACGCTTCGGCGGCGGGCGATGCCGTGACGCGGGCGCCCGCCGCCGGGCTGCCCGACCCGATGCGGCGGCCGGGATGGAAGGTGAAGCGCGCGGTCGAGGCGGTGCTTGCCGGCGGGATGCTTGCCGTCCTTGCCGTGCCGATGCTGGCGATCGCTGCCGCCGTCCGGCTGGAAAGCCCCGGGCCGGCGCTGTTCCGGCAGCCGCGCTTCGGCCTTGGCGGGCAGCCGTTCGACGTGCTGAAGTTCCGCACCATGCGCGCCGACCGGGGCGATCTGTCGGGCGGGCAGCAGACCCTGCACCGCGATCCGCGGGTGACCCGCGTCGGCATGGTGCTGCGCAAATCCTCGCTGGACGAACTGCCGCAGCTGATCAACGTGCTCCGCGGCCAGATGGCGATGGTCGGCCCGCGCGCGCACCCCTGCGGCATGCGGGTCGAGGGCACGCTGTGCGAAGACCTTCATCCCGACTACATGGCGCGGCACGCCGTTCCGCCCGGCATCACCGGCTGGGCGCAGGTGAACGGCTCGCGCGGGCCTGTCGATACCGAGGGCCAGCTTTACGAACGGGTCCGGCTTGACCTCGACTATATCCGCAACTGGTCGCTCGCGCGGGACGTGGCGATCCTCTGGCGGACGATCGGCGTCTGCCTGCGCGGAACCGGGGCGCGATGACCCCGGCCGCCGCCGCCCCCACGCCTACCGCCGGACCCGAGGCCGTTCCGGCAGACGAATGGACGCGTCTGGTGGCGGCGCGGCCGGGCGCCACGCCCTTTTCCGGGCCGCTGGTGCAGATGGCCCATGCCGGCGCCTTCGGGCCCCTGCCCGTCACGCTCGCCCTGCGCCATGGCGGTGACCTGCTGTCGGTCTGGCCGCTGGTCACCCGCAGCCTGAAGGCTGGCCCCCTGTCGGTCAGCGAACTCGGCTTCACCCGGAACGCCCATACGCTTCGGAACGACCTGCTTCTGCCCGCCGCCGGGCAGACCGAGGCGCTGGCCGCCCTTTTTGCCGCGGCAGCGCGGTTGCCGGGGTGGCAGACGCTGGCGCTTGACAACATCGTTGCCGAACCGGGTCTGGCGACCGCGATCCCCACAGCGGCGCGGGCGGCCGGCCTGCCGGCCGATGCGCCGGCACCAGGGCGGCACCTGCTTCACGCCGACATCGACGCGGATTTCGACGCCTATCTTGCCACCCGCTCAGGCCAGTTCCGCCGGCAGTTGAAGAAGCGCGAGCGGGAGCTGGCCGCGCTGGGTCCGGTCGGCATCCGGTCGCTGCAGGGCGCCGAAATCGTCGGCGCATGGGCAGACTGGCAGCAGGTCTGCGCCGCAAGCTGGCAGGGCGCCTCTCCCGAAGCGTCGGCGCTGGGTGCGGATGACTGGGCGTTCCACCGTGCTTTGACTGCCTGCGGGCGGCTGTGGCTCTTGCATGTCGGCGAGCGCCCGGTTGCCGCCCTGCGGATGCTGGAAGACGCCGACACCGCCTATGTCCACACGATGCATTTCGACCGTGCGCTTGCCGATCACGCGCCCGGCCTTGTGCTTTTCGCCGCCATGATGCGCGATGCCTGCCAGCGCCGCCTGCGCCGCGTCGATTTCAACGGCAACAGCCCGTTCTTCGCCCGCTGGTCCACCGGGGAAACTGCGCATCTGAACTGGCGGCTCTACCGGCCGGGCCTCTCTGGCCGGATCGCGCGGCTGTCGCGCCGGGGCCTGCATCTCTTGCGCAAGCCGGCCGCACCACCTGCCGAAGCGGTGCCGGAATGACGCCGGACCCCGCCCCGGGCCCGACCGCCAGCGCGCTTGGCTGGCCGCGCAGCGCCATTCAGGGCAGCCCCGAGGCGGTCGACCTCTGGCACCGGCATTTCGGCCGCGGCCTCCGCCGCGTCACGCTGGAGACCGCCGAGGCGCGGCTTGACCTGATCCACACCTTCGCGTTGCGCCGCCCGGCGCTGGGATCGCGCTTCGTCTTCTCGCCCGCCGACCACCCGTTCGTGGCGCAACCCGAACGCCGCATCCTGCCGCTTGGCCAGCTTTCCGCGCCGATCTCGCTTGAGGCGGGCAACCTGCGGGGCGGGCTGGCGCTGGCGCCCGGGGCGGACGCGGCCCTGGCGATCCGCGGCCTTCTTGTCGCACTTTCCCGCCGCCGCGGCTGGGGCTGCCTCTGGCTGCCGGTCCCGGCCAGCGAGGCGCCGCTCTGGCGCGATGCGGCGCGGCACGCGGGCCTGCCGATGATCCTGCGGCCGACGGGGCGGGTCTTCCACGCCAACCTCTCGGCACGGGACGGCTGGGCCGGGCGGATGGAAACCGCATCCCGCAACGATCGCAAGAACGAGGCGCGCGCCCTAGCCCGCGCCGAAGAGGCCGGGCTGCAGATCACGGCCGGCCCGGCGACCGGCGAAGGCTTCGCCGTGCTGCGACAGCTTGCCGACCATGCCGCCAAGACCGGCCGCCTGAAGGACAGCGCGCCGGTCTTCGTGCCCTACACCCCCCGGCAGGAGGCGTATCTGGCCGATGCGGCGCGCCTTCCCGGGCAGTCGGGCGTGATCGTCAGGATCGACGGGCCCGACGGTCCGCTTGCCGCGACCTACTGGCTTCGGCGCGGGGACGACCTGCTGGCGATAGTGACATTTCACACCGAGGAGGCGCGCGTCTTCTCGCCGGGCCTTCTGATGATGCGGCGGTCCTTCCTCTGGGCGGCCGAACATGGAATCGAACGGCTGGATTTCAACGCGACCGATCCGCTTTATGCCCGCTACGCCGACCGGGCCGAGGCATTTCTCGACCTTCTGATCCTGCCCGCCGGGCGGATTGGCCGGGCGCTCTACCGGTTCGCCCGTTCCCGCAGCCCCGGCCTTGATCCCGATTCCGACCCTGCCTTGTGGGGGGCGCCATGAACACCGCGCTTCTGCAAGGGCCGGCAGCCGAAAGCCGGGTTTCGGCCGAATGGCGGGACATCGCCGCCTGTGACGCGCGGTTCCTGGACGAATGGGCGAAGCTCGCCGCCGCGGATGCGGCCGGCAGCTTCTTTGCCGGGCCGGATTTCGCCCATGCCTTCGCCGAGACCTTCGCCGGCCGCGCAAAATGCGAGGTGCTGGCCTTCCGCAGCGGGACGCGGCTGGTTGGTGTCGTTCCGATGATGCGCTGCCGCGTCCGGCGCGGCGCAAGGCTGGCGGTGCGGCACGACTACATGGCCGGCGACGCGGGGTTTCTTGCCCGCCCCGGTTTCCGGTTCATGCCCCTGCGCCAGATCAGCCCGCTTCTGGGGCTGGAAGCCAGCGTGATGTCGACCCATCTGGCGGTCGCGCCGGGCTGGGAAGCCGCGGTCTGGCGCAGCATCCCGGCCGCGCTGGCCCGGGCTGGGGGCTGGGATACGGCGGTCCTCCCGGTCGCCGAGCCCGGCCTTGCGGCGCTGGTCGCTGCCGCCCGCGAGGCGGGTCTTGGCTGCCGCGTCACGCGGATGGACCGTCCGATGCAGGCGCTTGATCCGGTCCGGACCTCGGACGATCTGATCGCGGCGCAGAACAAGAAGTTCCGCCAGAACATGCGCCGGGCCGCCCGGTTCGCCGAGGAGGCCGCCGTCACCCTTTCGCTGCTGCAGGACGCCGATGCCCGCGCGGCGCTTGGTGATTTCGCCGCCCTCGCCGGGCAAAGCTGGAAGGCCGATACCGGCAGCACCCGCGCCCGGGGCGAGGCGCTGGTCGTGCCCTACGCGGGCCGGCAGGCCGATCTTGCCGCCAGGCTGGCCGGTGCGCCCGGACTGCGCCCCGTCCTTGCCGCCGCATCCGGGCCGGACGGCCTGCGCGCCGCTTGCCTTGCCTTCCAGACGCCCGTTGCGCTGACGCCCTTCGTCATGGTGCAGGATGCGGCGGCCGGCCGCGAGAGCCTGGGCCATCTGGTCCTGCACCGGCTGATCGACCATGCCGATGCGGCCGGCCTGACGCGGCTGGACTACAACGCAAACTCCGGCTGGCTGGAAAGCTACGTCAACCGGGTGGAGGTGATACAGGGTCTGACGCTGTTTCCGCCGGGGCTGCGCGGCAGGCTTCTTGGCGGGCTTGCCGGCCTGACCGGCAGGAGCGGCGGATGACCCTGCGGGACATCCCCCTTGCCGAGGCGCCGCCGATGGTATCGGCCATGGGGCCGGTGGCCGATACCGCCTGGCTGCGCGTCTGGGCCGATGCCTTCGACCCCGACGCGCGGCTTTTCATCGTCGGCGACGGCGACGGCACGCCCCTGGCGCGGCTGGCGTTGTGCCGCGAACGGCGGGGCCCGCGCGGGCTGATGCGCACGCTGCACAGTCCGACCAACGGGCAGGCGCTTTACGCGGGTCTGCGGCTGGACCCTGCCGCGCCCGAGGACAGCGCGCGCAGGCTTCTTTCCGCGGCAGCAGCGCTTCCCGGCTGGGATTTCATGCGCCTGCAGGGCCTGGAGGAAGACCAGCTTCGCCCGCTGATGGCGGCGGCCGCGTCGCTTGGCCTGACGCCCGAAATCGAGCGGCATTTCTTCCACCACCGGATCGACCTTGCGGCGATGCGCGCAGGCACCCTGCCGCTGCCGATGGGCGGCGACACCCGCCGCCGCAAGGATCGCCAGCTGCGCGCGCTGGAAAAGGAAGGACAGGTCACGTTCTCGCGCGCGACAGGGGCCGAGGAATGCCTGCCGGCGCTTGAACGCTACATGGCGGCCGAACGGTCAAGCTGGAAGGCGACGGGTGGCGAGCTGCTGACCGACAGCGCCGGCCTGACGGATTTCTATCGCAACGTCATACGCCTGCCCGGGGCCGAGGTCTGGCTTCTGGAACTGGACGACCAGCCGATCGCCGGCACGCTGATGCGGCGCGCGGCCGGCGAGCTTGCCTGTCTCAAGACATTCTACGACGCGGCGCTGAACCGCTTCTCGCCCGGCGCGCTGATCCAGATCCGCTGCTTCCGTCACCATCTGGAAGACCCCGAGACGCATGTCATCGACCTCTGCTCGGGCAAGGATGCCTATCGCTACCTGGCCACGCATCAGGCGCAGCTGGCCGATCTGACGATCTGGAACCGGGGCGCGCGGCCCTTCCTGCTGCGGACGGCGCGGCAACTGGGCCGCCGCCTGCGCAAGGCGCCGGCCGCCAAACCGCAGCCCGCCCCGGCAGAGGCGCCCGAGGCGACCTAGACGGCCCTTCTAGACCGCCACCATCAACGCTGGTGCCACGGGCGCAGCCACCTGTTCGGCAAACCAGGCGTGGGTCATGGCCAGCCCCTGTTCCAGCGCGATCTCGGGTTCCCAGCCCAGTTGCGACCGGGCCACCGAAATGTCGGGCCGCCGACGGGTCGGGTCGTCCTGCGGCAGGTCGCGGAACTCGATCCTGGCGCCATCGCCGGCCAGCGCCACCACCCGGTAGGCCAGTTCGCGCACGGTGAATTCGGCCGGATTGCCCAGGTTCACCGGCACCGTCAGGCGGGATTCCATCAGCCGCATCAGGCCGCGCACCATGTCGGTGACAAAGCAGAAGCTGCGGGTCTGGCTGCCGTCGCCGAAGATGGTCAGCGGCTTGCCCGCCAGCGCCTGGACGATGAAGTTCGACACCACCCGTCCGTCGTTCTCGGCCATCCGCGGCCCGTAGGTGTTGAAAATCCGCGCGACGCGGATGTCGACGCCATGCATCCGGTGATAGTCGTAGAACAGCGTCTCGGCCGCGCGCTTGCCTTCGTCATAGCAGGCCCGCGGGCCAAAGCAGTTGACGTTGCCGCGATAGTCCTCGCGCTGGGGATGTGCCAGCGGATCGCCGTAGACCTCGCTGGTCGAGGCGGTCAGGATGCGGGCGCCACAGCGCCGCGCCAGTTCCAGCGTGTTCAGCGCACCGAAGACACAGGTCCGCATCGTGCGGATCGGATCGGTCTGGTAATGCACCGGGCTGGCCGGGCAGGCCAGGTTGTAGATTTCGTGGAAGTGGCCCAGCCCCTCGATCGGGTGCTCCACATCGGCCTTCACGAACCGGAAATGCTGGTCGCGCATCAGATGCGCGATGTTGTCCAGCCGGCCGGTCTGAAGATTGTCCAGGCAGGTGACGGAGTGTCCACCTGCAACAAGCGACTCGCACAGAAACGAGCCAACGAAACCGGCGCCGCCGGTTACCAAAATACGCTTCATATCAAACAAATCCCGGAGTCGGTTGCAGCATGCCGGCAAAGTTCACTCGTCAACTGATCCGCCACCTTGCTCCCCAGCTGGGCGATCGGACCGATACTCACGCACATTCAATTCTCGACGATTTAAGATAGCTTTCGAGCAACTAGGCGGCAAGCCGCGCAGCCCCGATCAAGGGGTTAAACCCCCGCTCACGTCAGGTTTTCACTACGTTCGCGCGATATCTGTTCAGGCACCGACAACCGGCCTGCGACCCGATCCGCGCTCCGACAATTGCAGGTTGTGCATCCGCGGTGAACCGAAACCGAATCGCACTCCGGCCCTGCGAATCACCCGGGCGGCGGCCCCGCTGCCCAACCCTCAGGCGTTGAACAGGAAATGCAGCACGTCGCCGTCCTGCACCTCATAGGTCTTGCCTTCGACACGGAACTTGCCCGCCTCTTTCGCCCCCGCCTCGCCCTTGCCGGCGACATAGTCGTCATAGGCCACGGTTTCGGCGCGGATGAAGCCCTTCTCGAAATCGCCGTGGATCACGCCCGCCGCCTGCGGCGCCAGCGTGCCCCTGCTGATCGTCCAGGCGCGGGCCTCTTTCGGGCCGACGGTGAAATAGGTCTGCAGGCCAAGAAGCGCGTAGCCCGCCTTGATCAGCCGGTCGAGCCCGGCCTCGTGCAGGCCCATCTCCTCAAGGAAGATGGCCGCCTCGTCCTCGGGAAGCTGGGCCAGTTCCTCCTCGATCCGCGCGCTGATGACGACGACGCCTGCGCCCTGCCTCGCGGCCATCTCGGCCACGCGGGCGGACTGCGCATTGCCGTTCGCCGCCGACGCTTCTTCGACGTTGCAGACGTAAAGCACCGGCTTCGCGGTCAGAAGCTGCAGCAGGCGCCAGTTCCGCGCGTCATCCTCGGACACCTTCACCGTGCGGGCGGGACGCCCCTCGTTCAGCGCCGCGCCGGCCAGCGTCAGCAGCCGGTCCTGATCTGCCGCCTCCTTGTCGCCGCCCTTCAGCTTGCGGGCAAGGTTCGCCCGCCGCCGCTCGATCGATTCCAGGTCGGCCAGCATCAGCTCGGTCTCGATCGTCTCGGCATCGGCCACCGGGTCGATCCGGCCCTCGACATGGGTGATGTCGCCGTCCTCAAAACAGCGCAGCACATGGGCGATGGCGTCGCATTCGCGGATGTTGGCAAGGAACTGGTTGCCCAGCCCCTCGCCCTTCGAGGCGCCGCGGACAAGGCCGGCGATGTCGACGAAGGTCATCCGCGTCGGGATGATCTGCTTCGACCCGGCGATCCCGGCCAGCACGTCCAGCCGCGCATCGGGCACCGCCACCTCGCCCACGTTCGGCTCGATCGTGCAGAAGGGGAAATTCGCCGCCTGCGCCGCGGCGGTGCGGGTCAGCGCGTTGAAGAGCGTCGACTTGCCCACGTTCGGCAGCCCGACGATGCCCATCCTGAAACCCATGCCCACTCTCCTTCGGCGACGCTGCGCCTTCTACGGGGGGCGACCGCAAGGATCAAGTTCCCCGACTCAGGGTCGCCGTGCCAGGCTGGGCCAAACCCGGAGGCGAGAGATGAGCTTTGATCCCTACATCCATTTCCAGGGCAACTGCCGCGAGGCGATGGAAGCCTACCGCGACATTTTCGGCGGCACGCTTGAGGTCATGGGCTATGGCCAGATGCCCGATGCCCCGCCCGAGATGAAGGGCTCGCCCCTTGTCATGCATTCGACGCTCAAGGTCGGGGGGCGCGGGCTGATGGCGTCGGACTTCCCGCCCGGCCATGCGGGCACGCCGCAGCAATCGGTCACGATCAGCCACGAGGCCAGTTCCGACGCCGAGGCGCGGCGGCTGTTCGCGGCGCTGGCCGCGGGCGGGTCGGTGATGATGGAGTATCAGCCGACCTTCTGGTCGGACGGGTTCGGCATGCTGACGGACCGGTTCGGCACCAGCTGGATGATCTCGGCCCCGTGGCGGCAGGGCTGACGGCCCGATGATCATCCGGCCGGAAACGCCTGCCGACGGCGCGGCGATCCGGCAGGTCACCGACAGCGCCTTTGCCGGGGCGGCGCATGCTTCGGGCACCGAAGGCGCCATCGTCGATGCGCTGCGTGCGGCCGGGATGCTGACCCTGTCGCTGGTGGCCGAAGACGCGGGCGCCGTCGTCGGCCATGTCGCCTTCTCGCCCGTCACCATCGACGGGCGGGATGCCGGCTGGTTCGGCCTTGGCCCGGTTGCGGTCGCGCCCGGAAGGCGGGGCAGCGGCATCGGCGGGGCACTGATCGGCGACGGACTGGCCCGGTTGCGGCAGGCGGGCGCGCAGGGCTGCGTCGTGCTGGGCGACCCGGGCTATTACACCCGCTTCGGCTTTGCCGCCGATCCGGCGATGACCTTTGCCGATGTCCCGCCCGAATACTTCATGGCCCTTCGCTTCGCCGGAACCGCGCCGGCAGGGCCGGTCGTCTACCAGCCCGCCTTCTACATGCCCGCGGACCATTGATTTCCCCCGCCCGGCCGTGCGAAACCCGATCGGCACTTGCAGGGGGCTTCCATGACACGGATCGACGATACCTTCGCGCGGCTCAGGGCCGAGGGGAAGAAGGCCTTCGTCTCCTACATCATGGGCGGCGACCCGGATGCCGAAACCTCGCTTCAGGTGATGAAGGGCCTGCCGGGCGCGGGGACCGACATCATCGAACTGGGGATGCCCTTCACCGACCCGATGGCCGATGGCCCCACGGTCCAGGCGGCGGGCCAGCGGGCGCTGGAAGGCGGCATGACCATGGACCGGGTGCTGGACATGGTCCGCGCCTTCCGCGCCGGCAACCAGACCACGCCGATCGTCCTGATGGGCTATTACAACCCGATCTATTCGCGCGGGGTCGACCGGTTCCTGACCGATGCGGTCGCGGCGGGGATCGACGGGCTGATCGTCGTCGACCTGCCGCCCGAGGAGGATGCCGAACTGTGCATCCCGGCGCAGAAGGCGGGGCTGAACTTCATCCGGCTGGCGACCCCGACGACCGATGACCGGCGGCTGCCCAAGGTGCTGCAGAACACCAGCGGCTTCGTCTACTATGTCTCGATCACCGGCATCACCGGGGCGGCGGCGGCGCAGGCGGCGGATGTAGGGCCGGAAGTGGCGCGGATCAAGCGGTCCACCGACCTGCCGGTGGTGGTGGGCTTCGGGATCACCACGCCCGAGGCCGCCCGCACCATCGCCGGCGTGGCCGACGGCTGCGTCGTCGGTTCCGCCATCGTCAAGGACATCGGCGATCGGAAAACCACGGCCGAGGTGCTGGCCCGGGTCGGCGCGCTGGCCGCGGGCGCGCATTCGGCCTGATCCGGCGTCCCGGCGCGGGGCGCGGCGCCATACCGGCAAGATCAGCGGCTTGCCGAAGCGCGTTCAGGAACTGTCAGCTTTGGGGGGCGGAAGACCGCGATGGCCGAGGACAGCGATTTCCCCTTCCCCGAGCTGGAAAGCGACCCCGCCGCCATCGCGGCCTTCGTTGCCGCCCGCAATGCCGAAAGCGATGCCGCCCTTGCCGGGCCGGCGCGCGATGCCGACGAGGCGGCCTTCCGCGCGATCCTTGAGGCGCCCAATGCGCTGCGCGGGCTGACGCGGCGGGCGGGCCATGTCTACACGTTCCGCCAGACGCCGCAGAACCCGCGCGGCCTGTGGCTGCGGCTGCCCGAAAGCGTGGCCCCCGCGCCCGATGCCGCCTGGGAGGTGGTCTTCGACCTTGATGCCCATTGCGCGGCGACCGGGCAGGTCTGGGTCTGGCGCGGGGCCGAGACTTCCGCCTTCGATCCGGCGCGGGTGCTGGTCCGGCTGTCGCTGGACGGGTCCGACCTGACCCGCAGCCGCGAATTCGACCTGGTGGCGCGGGCCTTCGTGCCGGGCGGGTTCGACATCGGGCCGGACCGCGGCAGCGTGGTCTGGGCCGCGGCGGATGCGGTCCTGTGGAATTCGGCCGCGGCGGGCGATGCCACCGCCGCCGGCTGGTCGGGCACGGTGCGCCGCATCGCCCGTGGTGCTGCGCCGGCGACCGCGGCCGAGGTCTTCCGCACCGACGCCGGCAACCTTCTCTGCGCTTCCTGGGTCACGCGGGCGGGCGGGAAGGACTGGATCGAGGCGCGGATGGAAATGCCGGCCATCGGCATGGCGCGGGTCACGCTGCAATGGCCGGGCCGGCCGCCGCTTGTGCTGCCGGCGCCCGAGGATGCCGCGCCGGTCTTCGGGCACAGCCATTCCGCCTGGATCGCGCAGGCGAAGGGGCCGCATTCCGCGGGGACGCTGGTCCTTGCCCCGCATGGCGGGGCCGCGCGGGTGCTGTTCACCCCTTCGCCGGGCAATGCCGTGTCATCGGACGATGTCTTCTTCCACGGCGACTGGCTGGTCTGGTCGGAAACCCGCTGGCTGGTGCCGCGGCTGATGGCGCTGGACCTGCGCCGGCCGGATGCGGCGCCGGCCGAGATCGCCCTGCCGGTGGCCGCCGGGTCGCTGCATGTGGCGCCGTTCGACGCCAGTCCCGATGCGGGCGACGGCACGCTGCAGGTGACGCTGTCGGGCTTCCTGACGCCGCCGCAGACCTGGCTTTTCGACCTGAAGGCAGGCGTGCCGGGCGTCTCGTTCCGGCCGCTTTACGTCCAGCCTGCGCGGTTCGATGCCACGGGTTGCGCGGTGCATCTGTGGAAGGCGCGGTCCGAGGATGGCACCGAAGTGCCCTATCACATCGTGCTGCCAAGGGGGCACGCGGGGCGCCGCGACCTGCCGGTGCTGCAATACGGCTATGGCGGGTTCGGCGTCAGCCTTGGCCCCGGCTATGACGCGATCACCGGCAAGGGCTGGATCGAGCGCGGCGGCGCCTATGTCATGGCCTATATCCGCGGCGGTGCCGAGCTTGGCCCCGACTGGCATCTCTGCGCCAAGGGCGCGGGACGGGTGCGGGCGTTTCAGGATTTCGCCGCCGTCGCCGCCGATCTGGTGGCGCGCGGGATCACCCGGCCGGACCGGATCGCCTGCCATGGCGGATCGAACGGCGGGCTTCTCTGCGGGGTGATGCTGACGCGCTACACCGGGCATTTCGGCGCAGTCTGGGCCAGCGTGGGCGTGATGGACATGCTGCGCTTCGCGCAGTTCCCGGCCGGCAGGGGCTGGATCGACGAATACGGCGACCCCGGGGATGCGGCGGCGCGGTTCTGGCTGCGGGCCTATTCGCCGTTGCACAACGTGCCCGCCGCCGATCCGGCCCGCCCGCTGCCGGCAACTCTGATCGACACCAGCCACCGGGACGACCGGGTGGACCCGTCGCATTCCCGGCGCTTCGCCGCCATGCTGCGCAAGGCGGGGCATCAGCCCTTTTACTACGAACACCAAGGCGGCCACGGCGGCGGCGGGGCGAGCCATGAGAAGGCCGCCGAACAGGCGCTCGGTTTCGCATTCCTGCGCCGGGCGCTGGGGCTGACCTGACGCAAGTTGCCGGTCGCACGAACGTTCGGCGCAATCGACTGCCACGCCAGCCCGCGGGGTGACCGGGCGATGCAACCGCACTTCCCTCCCCCCTCGTGGGGAGGGTGAGGGAGGGGGTCGGGCGGTAACGGCAAGGCCCCCTCCCCCATGCCCCTCCCACAAGGGGAGGGGAGGCGTATCGCGGCCGCCGCGGTTCTGTCTGGCCCGATCGCGGCCTAAAGCGCGAACCGCGCCCGCACCGCCTCGGGCGGGAGGTCTTTCCTGATGCCCGAGATCGCCACCGTCCCCCGGTCGAAGACATAGAGCCGGTCGGCCAGCCCCCAGGCGAAATCGAAATACTGCTCGACCAGGACGATCGCCATGCCGCCCCTGTCCTTCAGGTGCCGGATCACATGGCCGATCTGCTGGATGATGTTGGGCTGGATGCCTTCGGTCGGTTCGTCCAGCAGCAGGACCTTCGGCCGCATCAGCATGGCGCGGGCGATGGCCAGCTGCTGCTGCTGCCCGCCGGAAAGGTCGCCGCCGCGCCGGCGCAGCATCTGTTTCAGCACCGGGAAAAGTTCATAGACATCGGGCGTGACCTTGCGCTCGGCCTTCGGCAGCACGGCGAAGGCGGTTTCAAGGTTTTCCTCGACCGTCAGCAGCGGGAAGATCATCCGCCCCTGCGGCACGACCGACAGGCCACGCGCCGCCATGTCCTGCGGGCGCAGCTTCGGCAGGCTTTCGCCGTCGAAGACCACCTCGCCGCCCGAACGCGGATGCGTCCCCGCCAGCGCCTTGAGGAAGCTGGTCTTGCCGACGCCGTTGGTGCCCATGATGCAGGTCACCTCGCCGGCCCTGGCGGTGAAGTCGATGCCGTGAAGGATCTGCGATCCGCCGTAGTGCAGGGTCAGGCCACGGGTCTCGATCATCTCAGCCGCGCCCCAGATAGACGTCGATCACTTGCCGGTCCTTCATCACATGGTCGAGCGACCCTTCCGCCAGCACCGCGCCTTCGTGCAGCACCGTCACCCGGCAGTTCAGGCGGCGGACGAAATCCATGTCGTGTTCCACCACCACGACGGCGCGGGTCTTCGCCATCTCGACCAGCATGGCGGTGGTGCGTTCGCGTTCGACCCCGGTCATGCCGGCGGCGGGTTCGTCGACCAGAAGAAGCCGCGGTTCCTGCGCCAGAAGCATGGCGATTTCCAGCCATTGCTTCTGCCCGTGGCTAAGTTCGCCCGCCTTGCGGTGGAGGTGGTCGGTCAGCCCGACCTCGGCCGCCAGTTCCATCATCCGGTCCCTTGCGGCGGCAGAGAGGCGGAAGCGAAGGGCGGCAAAGGGGCTGCGTTTCGATTTCAGCGCGAGGACGAGGTTTTCCTCGACGGTCTGGTCCTCGAACACGGTGGGGCGCTGGAACTTGCGGCCGATGCCGGCGCGGGCGATCTGCGCCTCGGACATCGAAAGCAGCGACACGGGCTTGTCGCCCCAGGTGACGGTGCCGCTGTCGGGCCTGGTCTTGCCGGTGATGATGTCCATGAAGGTGGTCTTGCCGGCACCGTTCGGGCCGATCACCGCCCGCATCTCGGCCGCGCCGATGACGAAGGACAGGTTGTTGATGGCGCGGAAGCCGTCGAAGCTGACGGATACGCCTGAGACTTCGAGAAGCGAGGTCATTCCTGCGCCTCCTTTTCCTGGAAGGCGCCGTCGTCGGGGCCAAGGGGGGCGCCCTTGCGGTCGGGCGTGCGGATGCCCTGCCAGCGATCGAAAAGCCCGCCGATGCCCTTTGGCGCGAAGAGGGTGACGAGGACGAAGGAAAGGCCCAGAAGCACCGTCCACCAGTCGACCCAGTTGACCGTATAGAAGCCAAGCGGGATCGAGGGCGCCATGCCGCCGGTGAACCACGACGACAGGAGCGAGACGAAGGCCGCGCCGATCACCGCGCCGTAAAGCCGGCCCCGCCCGCCGATCGCCACCCAGACAGCGAGGTAGATCGAGGCGATGGGCGCCAGTTCGGCCGGGTTGATGATGCCGGCCTGCGGGTAGTAGAGCGCGCCGGCGATGGCGGCGATCATGGCGGTCAGGGTGAAGACGAAGAGCTTGTAGCCTTCGACCGGATAGCCGAGGAAGCGCAGGCGCTGTTCGTCATCGCGCACGGCGCGGAGCGCACTGCCGAACTTGCCCGAGACGACCCAGGCGGCCAGCAGGTAGACAAGGCCGAGCGCGAGCGCCGAGACGAGGAAGAAGACGATGGAGAGCGTCGTCTGCGTGGTCGAGGCCAGATAGGGCAGGTTCTGGAGGCCGGAAAGGCCGTTGTTGCCGCGCAGGCCGCTTTCGTTCTGGAACAGCCACAGCGACAGGGCGAGCGTCATCGCCTGGGTCAGGATCGACAGGTAGACGCCGTTCACCCGCGCCCGGAAGGCGAGCCAGCCGAAGACCAGCGCCAGAAGCGCCGGGATGATCAGGATCAGCGGCAGTTGCAGCCATGGATTGTTGGCCAGATACCAGACCGGCGGCAGTTCGGACGAACCGACGACACCGAAGATCTGCACCGCGACGCCCTGGGCGATTTCCTCGGGCGTGGCGGGAATGGCCTGGCCCGACATCGCCTGGACGACGATTTCCTCGGTCCGGGCATACATCAGCCACATGCCCGTCATGTAGCCGCCCAGCGCGAAGAACGCCATGTGGCCGAGCGAGAGGATGCCGGTGTAGCCCCAGATCAGGTCCATCGCCAGGGCGACGAGGCAAAGGCAGAGCGTCTTGCCCAATGTCTTGACGAAGGCCGTGGGGATGATGCCGATGCCGAAGCCTTCGGACAGGACCGTGACGGCCAGCGTGAAGAGCGCGAGCCCAAGGAGGAACCAGAGGACCGAAGGGTTCCGGACGACGAAGCTGCGGCTCATGTCGATGCCCCGGGGGTTTCACACCCCCGGACCCCCGTGGGATATTTGGGAAGAGAAGAATGAGCGGTGCGGGTCGAGCGGCTCATCTCAATCCCCCGCCGCGCGGCCCTTGAGGGCGATGATTCCCCGCGGCCGGAACTGGATGAAGAGGATGATGAAGAGGATCATGTAGGTCTGGGCGGCAAGGGTGTTGGACGGGTTCAGCCATTCGATCACCTTCTGCAGCCCGCCGATGAGGGATGCCCCGGCCAGCGTGCCCCAGATGTTGCCGACGCCGCCGACGACCACGGTCATGAACGACTGGACGATGTAGTCGGACCCGAGTTCCGAGGTGACCTTGGCAAAAAGGCCGATGGCGACGCCGGCGATCCCGGCGATGCCCGAGCCGAGGCCGAAGGTCATCATGTTGATGCGGTCGGGGTTGATCCCCATGCTGGCGGCCATGTTCGGGTTCTGCGTCACGGCGCGCACTTCCAGCCCCAGCCGGGTGCGCTTCATCATGTAGAGGAAGAAGCCGAGGAAGATCAGCGCGAGGACGAAGATCGCGATGCGGATGTAGCTGATCGCCACGATGTCGTTGAAGGCAAGCTGCCCGTCGAGCCATGCCGGCGCGGTCAGCGGCCGGGCCTGGGTGCCGAAGATGTTCTTGGCGATCTGCTGCAGTGCGATGGAGATGCCGAAAGTGGCGAGCAGGGTTTCGAGGGGCCGCTTGTAGAGGTGGCGGATCACCAGCCGTTCCATCGCGACGCCGGCGGCGAAGGTGACGGCAAAGGCCAGCGGCAGCGCCACGATGATCGACAGCGTCCGGTCGGGGACGAACAGCTGGACGACATAGCCGGTGTAGGCGCCCATCATGATGAATTCGCCATGCGCCATGTTGATGACGCCCATCACTCCGAAGGTGATGGCAAGGCCGATGGCGGCAAGGAAGTAGATCGAGGCGAGCGAGAGCCCGTCGAGGCCAAGGTCGGCCGCGGTCAGGAGACCTACCTTCGTCTCGATGCTGTCCAGCGTCGCCCGCGCGGCACCGGTCACCGCCGCGTCCTTCTCGGCGTATTCGTCCCAGAACACATGGCCGGCGACGGCCGCCTCGACCTCGGCATCCGTTGCGGCGGCGGGGACGGCGCCGGATTTCTCCAGCGCCTCGAAGGCCGCGTCGCGGCGGGGCTGGCTGGCGAGTTCGGCGACAGGAATGCCGGCGACCGCGCCGTCGGCGATGTTCGCGGCCAGTGCGGCCTTCTGCGCCTCGGGCGTCAGCCGCGCCGGGGCAAGGCCGGCGCCGACAAGCAATTCGTAAGCCTCGGCCTCTGTCAGGTCGCCGCCGGGAACCAGCATCCCGGCGACATTCGCGCCATCCGGCACGGCGACGGCGGCCTTGCGGCTGGTGGCCATCAGCGGGTTCAGCGCGCCACGCGCATCAAGCGAAATGTCGCCGGCGAAGCTTTCGATCGCCGCGACGCGCGCCGCACTGTCGGCGCCGAAGCGCAGGGTCAGGATGCGGGCCAGCCGTTCCTTCTGCGCCTTCAAGGCGGCATCCGTCTCGCCCTCGATCGAGCCGACGAGGGGTTCCAGATGGCTTTCGGCCGGGCTGCGGGCGATGGAGTCCAGCGCCTGCGCCCGCCTGGCGCGGTCGGGATCGGACAGGGTGAACTGCACCAGCGCCGCGCCGATCAGTTCGCGCACGCCGGCGTTGGGGCGCAGTTCCGTGACGTCCGCCTTGGCGGCCGTGCCGGCATCGCCGCCGTCAAGCGCGGTCAGTGTCCAGCCGTCGCCTTCGGCCGCAATGATGAAGAAGGCGCCGTCCGCGCTGCGCCGGCCCAGCGCCCTGTCGCCCCAGGCCTGCAGAAGCGCGGCGGCGGCGGGGTCGCCGGTGGCGACGATGGCGTCGATCACCGGGCCGATCGTCTGGCGCGACGGCTTGGCGATCCGGTCGCCGAATTCGGCCAGGACATCGGGAAGCGACTGCTGCGCCTGCGCGGGCAGGGCCAGACAGACCGCCACGATCAGCGGCAGCAGGAAGCGGAACATGCGGGCCCCTCGGTCGGAGACGGGGGGCGGGTGCCGCCCCCCGCGTGTCAGGTCAGTAGTTCGAGGTCAGCTGCACGCAGGTCTTGGTCTCGGTGTTGTACATGCCGCATTTCAGGTCTTTCCAGTCGGCATCCAGCACCGCCGATTCCGGCAGGAAGTCGGTCCAGGCGTCGCCGGGGACGGGATCGGTCTGGCTGATGATGTCGAACTGGCCATCGGCGCGAATCTCGCCGATCAGCACCGGCTTCGTCAGGTGGTGGTTCGCCAGAAGCTCGGCCGTGCCGCCGGTCAGGTTCGGGAACTTCTGCCCGACCAGCGCGTCCAGCACCGGGTCGACATCGGTGGTGCCGGCGGCGGTGACGGCGTTCACCCACATGTTGAAGCCGATGTAATGCGCCTCCATCGGGTCGTTGGTGACGCGGGCGTCGTTCTTGATGAAGGCCTTCCAGGCGGCGATGAATTCGGCGTTGACGGGCGCATCCGCCGACTGGAAGTAGTTCCAGGCCGCCAGGTGGCCGACGAGGTTGGTGGTGTCGAGACCCGAAAGCTCTTCCTCGCCGACCGAGAAGGCGACGACGGGAATCTTGTCGGCGGTGACCCCGGCCGCGGCCAGTTCCTTGTAGAAGCCGATGTTCGCGTCGCCGTTGATGGTCGAGATGACGCCCACCTTCTTGCCGTCGGCACCCAGCGCCACCACGTCGGCGACGATCTTCGACCAGTCCGACTGGCCGAAGGGCGTGTAGTTCACGAAAATGTCTTCCCTGGCGATGCCTTTCGAGACCAGGTAAGCCTCAAGGATGTTGTTCGTGGTGCGCGGATAGACGTAGTCGGTGCCCAGAAGGGCGAATTTCTCGACGCCCAGTTCTTCAAGGAAATAGTCGGTCGCCGGGATCGCCTGCTGGTTCGGGGCGGCGCCGGTGTAGATGACGTTCTTCGACGATTCCTCGCCTTCGTATTGCACCGGGTAGAAGAGCAGGCCGTTCAGCTCCTCAAGCACCGGCAGGATCGCCTTGCGCGAGGACGAGGTCCAGCAGCCGAACATCACGTCGACATTCGACACGGTGAGGAGTTCACGCGCCTTTTCGGCGAATAGCGGCCAGTCCGAGGCCGGGTCGACGACGACCGCCTCAAGCTGCTTGCCGAGAAGGCCGCCCTTGGCGTTCTGCTGTTCGATCAGCATCAGCATCGTGTCTTTCAGCGTGGTTTCCGAAATCGCCATCGTCCCGGAAAGCGAGTGCAGCACGCCGACCTTGATGGTCTCGGCCTGCGCCATCGCCACCTTCGGCGCGGCCATGGCAGCGGCGCCCGAGGCAAGCAGCATGCGTCTGGTCAGATTCATCCCGATTCTCCCAATGTTTCCCGCCCGTCCGGCTGCCCCAGCAGTCCGGCGCGCAAATGCGGCGGCTGATCCGTTCGGCCCCCGACGGTTTCGGCTGTCCCCTCCGCCCCCGGATGCGGGGCGCGTGGTTGCGCCCCTTGGCCGATCAGGACCGGGTGGCGCGCATCGCCACAAGATCGCAGCCGGGGGGCGCGGGGCCGGCGATTTCGCTTGTGCAGCATTGCGCCCGGAATTCGGGCAAATTCAGCATCGCGGATGCATAAATGTGCTGCATCCGAACCCCGGGTGGCGGCCGGAACATCGCGGAAGGCGGCAATTGCGGCGGATTCGCCCGGGCTAGCGCAGGCGCAGCACGACGGCGCGGCTTGGCGTCGTCGCCGCCTCGCCGGGCATCGAGACATAGGGCGCGGTCAGTTCGACAAGGTCGACCGGCAGATCCGCAAGTGCTGCGGCAAAACCGCCGTCCCAGAGCGTGCCCTTCACCGTCAGCACGATGATGCCGCGCGCCCTGGTGATGCGGATCAGTTCGGGCAGCGCCTCGGCGCCCACATGGCCGGTGGTGAAGACGCCGGTCGAGATGACGGCGGCGAAATGGTGGTCGGGGAAATCCAGCCTCTCGCCCAGGACCGCGCGCGACAGCCGGGCGTAGGCGCCCTTGCGCGCGGCGACGGCCAGCATCCCTTCGGAAATGTCGACGCCCCAGACCTCGGGCCAGCCCATGATGCCGAACCATTGCCCGGCGATGCCGGTGCCGACGCCGGCATCAAGGATCGGCGCCGCGCCGGGGGCGAGGTGGCGCGCCAGAAGCGCAAGGCCGATCGCGGGGTGGCGATAGCCGGCCTGCGCCATTTCGGCGTCATAGCTTTCGGCCCAGGCGTCGTAGGCGGCCGCCACGTCCTCGGGCGCCGTGGCCCCGTAGACTGCGCCGAGATGCCCGCCATGCTCTGCCATCATCCGCCCCCCGCCACCCTTGCGCCGACACCATAGCCAAGCCCCGGCTTTTGTGGAACCTTCCGCGCAAGGGACCGAGGAGACGCCATGACCGACGACAGTTCAGAGATCGCCGCCCTGATCCGCCAGTTCCCGGCGCTGGCCGCGATCGACGGCCCGTTCGAACGCATGGGCGGGTTGACGAACCGGGTCTATCGCGCCGGCGATTTCGTCCTGCGCCTGCCCGGCAAGGGGACCGAGGCCTATATCAACCGCGGGCATGAGGCGGTGGCCGCCCGCGCCGCCGCCGATGCTGGTGTCGCGCCCGAGGTGATCTTTGCCGACGCCGCATCCGGCATCATGGTGACGCGGTTCATCCACGGCGCGGTGACCATGTCGCCCGAAGCCTTCCGCAGCCGGCCCGGCAGCCCGGCCCGCGCCGGAGAGGCGTTTGCGCGGCTGCATGGGTCGGGCGCGGTCTTTCCCGCGCGGTTCGAGCTTTTCGCGATGATCGACGACTATCTGGCGCTGCTTGCCGGCAAGGACGTGGCGCTGCCGGATGGCTATCACGCGGTGCTGGACGAGGCGCAGGCCGTCCGCGCCGCACTGGCCGCCCGGCCCCTGCCCCTTGCCCCCTGCCACTGCGATCCGCTCTGCGAGAATTTCCTGGATACCGGCGCCCGCATGTGGGTGGTCGACTGGGAATATTGCGGCATGAACGATCCGATGTGGGATCTGGGCGACCTGTCGGTCGAGGCCGGTTTTGACGCAGCACAGGAGGCCGAGATGCTGGCGGCCTATTTCGGCGGCCCGGCCAACGCGCAGGACCACGGGCGGATGGTGATCTACAAGGCGATGTGCGACCTTCTCTGGACGCTCTGGGGCCTGATCCAGCTGGCCGACGGCAACCCGGCCGACGACTTCCGCGCCTATGCCGACGGGCGGTTCGCAAGGTGCAGGGCGCTGATGGCAACCGAGGGGTTCAGGGCGCATCTGGCGGCGATCGGCGACGCGCGGCGGGCCTGAGCGCATCGCGGGCGATCGGAACCGGGTGCGTCCATGCAACGCCCGGCGTGATCTGCGGCCGGGTTAACCGGCGCGGAACGCGCCCCCGGCCAGCGCCCGACCGCCCCCCGGGCGGGCGCTTCTGCGACGCCGGCCCCCGGCCCACACCGAGGGAGAGGCCGCACCATAAAGCGCCCCGTTGAACCGTCGGAGGCGCCCGCCCGCGGTCGGGCACCGGCCTTCTTCGTCGCCGTTGGAAGGACGGTTAAGGGGGTCGCGCCCGACAGGCTGGCCCGCCTGCCGCCACGCACGCTGTGTCAGCGGCGGGGCCAAGCGGGCCGCTAGCCAAGCTCCTGCGCGAGGCCGATCAGCAGCCCTTCGGGTCCGCGGATGTAGCAGAGCCGGTACGAATCCTCATACCGCACTACGTCGCCGACAAGCGATGCGCCGCGGTCGCGCAGCCGTGCCAGCGTGTCGTCGATGTCGTCCACGGCGAACATCACCCGCAGGTAACCCAGCGCGTTGACCGGGGCGGAGCGGTGATCGGCGACGACGGCCGGCCGCAGGAAGCGGCAGAGCTCAAGCCGGCCGTGGCCGTCCGGCGTGCGCATCATCGCGATCTCGACCTGCTGGTCGCCAAGCCCGGTGACGCGGCCGGCCCATGCGCCCTCAACCATGCCGCGCCCTTCGCATTCAAGGCCAAGCGCGCGGAAGAAACCGATCGCCGCGTCGAGGTCTTCGACGACGATCCCCATGTTGTCCATGCGTCTGACGGCCATCTGTCCGGTCCGCAGGATGGTGCGATCCGGCACCGGGCCATCCTGGGGCCCGATGCCGCAGTCTTCAGTTCAGCGAACCGGACGCGGCGCCTGCGTCATCCCCCCACCCTCTCCCTCCCCGCGAGGGGAGGGAAGCGCCAATGCGTCGGGCAGGGCCCGACGGGGGGCGGCCCCCCGATTGCCGGCGCGCCTACTTCTTGGTGATCCGCCCGTCGAGATAGGGCGCGTAGGGCCCGTTCGCCGCCATGAACTCGGCCACCACGTCGGCCAGGTCGGGGCCGTAGTCATAGGCATTGGCCGCGTCGATGAACATGGCGAAACCGTCGCCGCCCTGCCGCACGAAGTTGTTCGAGACGACAAGGTAGGTCTTGGCCGGGTCGATCGGAACATAGGTTCCGCCCTCGTCCACCATCACGTCCGAGATGCGGCTGCCAACCGGCTGGGCGATGTCGAAGGTGTATTTCATCCCCGCGACCTGCAGGAAGCGGCCGGCCTTCTCCTCATACTGGCTGACGCTGTTTTCCAGCGCCTCAAGCAGGCCGGCGCCGGTCATCTCGAAGGTGGACAGCGTGTTCTGGAACGGCAGCACCGTCAGCACCTCGCCCATCGTCACCTCGCCCGCGTCGATCGAGGCCCTGAGCCCGCCCGAGTTGGCAAGGCTGATGGTCACGCCCTGGTCCTTGACCCGCGCCAGCTGCGCATCGGCGACAAGGTTGCCCATGGTGCATTCGATCTGGCGGCAGTTGTCGCGGTTGCCGTCGATCTCGGCCCCGGCCTCAGCCACCACCTTGTTGCGGATCTCGTCCAGCGGTTTCGCCAGTTCGGCGATGCGCTCGACGGTCGGCGCATCCTCGGCCACCGCCGCGTCCATGATCAGGGGTTCGCCGGTGGCGCTGACGATCTTGCCGGCATCGTCGAAGGTCACGTTCAGCTCGCCCAGGAACTTGCCATAGGCATAGGCCTGAACGATCGCCGTATCGCCCACCATGGTCGGGTAGGGACCGACCGCGTTTTCCGCGGTGTTCGACAGATAGGTGTTGTCATGCCCGCCGACGATCACGTCGACGCCCGTCGTCTCGGCCGCGACCTTCTGGTCGACCAGATAGCCCGAGTGGCTGAGGACGATGATCTTGGTCACGCCCTCGGCCGTCAGCTTGTCGACCTCGGCCTGCACCGCGCCGGCCGGTTCGGTGAAGATGATGTTCTTGCCCGGGCTGGCGATTTCCGGCGTGTCGACCGGCGTCAGGCCGATCAGGCCGATCTTCTCGCCCCCCTTCTCGATCACCGTCGACTTGGCGATCTTCTCCTTCAGGGTCGGTTCCATCGAAATGTCGGCGTTCGACATCAGGACGGGGAATTCCACCGCGTCGACGAAACCGGCCAGAACCTCGGGCCCGTCGTCGAATTCGTGGTTGCCCACGGTCATCGCGTCATAGCCGAGGCGGTTCATGAACTCGGCCGTCATCACGCCCTTGTAGTAGGTGTAGAAGAGCGTGCCCTGGAACTGGTCGCCGCCATCGACAAGGATCGTGTTGTTCGACCGCGCCCGCGCCTCGGCGAGCGCCGTCACTAAGCGCGCCGACCCGCCGAAGCATTCGCCCGCGGTATTGTCCTCGGCCGAGCAGGGGCCGTCATATTGCGAGATCGGTTCATACCGGTCGTGGAAATCGTTCGTGTGCAGGATCGTCAGCGTATAGTCGGCCGACGCCGCCCCCGCGGTCAGCGCAAGCGCCGCCGCCGATGCCAGGAATCTTCGGTACATGGAAACCTCCTTGTTGTTCTCTGCCACTACATTGCTGTTACACATGGCCCCGAGTCAAAGGGCCTTCGCCGGTCTTTGCCCGTCGCGCGTGAAACCGGCATGACATTGCGGCCCCGGGCCGCAGGCGAGCAGACGGGCTGCAGGACGGCCGGGCCATTGACCGCCGCGCCGTTCCGGTGCAAGGGACCGCCATGCTGATCTTCAAGATCTTCCGCCGCCCCGAATGGGATCAATTCCGCGCCGCGGGCGAGACGCTCGGCGCGCCGGTCGATCTGGAAGATGGCTACATCCATTTCTCCACCTCGGCCCAGGTCGCGGCGACGGCGGCCAAGTGGTTCGCCGAGGAAAGCGATCTGGTCCTGGTCGCCTTCCGGGCCGAGGGGCTTGGCCCCGACCTGCGCTGGGAACCGGCACGCGACGGCGCGCTTTTCCCGCATCTCTACCGGCCGCTGCGCCTTTCGGAAGTGGTCTGGGACAAGTCGCTGCCGCTTGGCGCGACCGGCCATATCTTCCCCGAAGGCGTGGTATGAGCGGGATCGAAAGGCTGGGGCTTGCCGCGCTCCGCCGGATCGACCCGGAAACCGCCCACGGGCTGGCGCTCCGGGCGCTGCGGGCGGGGCTGGCGCCGCTGCCGGGGCCGGTCACTTCCACCCGGCTTGCCACCACGCTGGCCGGCATGCCGCTTCTGAACCCGGTCGGCCTTGCCGCCGGCTTCGACAAGAACGCAACCGCGCTGGCGCAGCTTGCCCGGGCGGGTTTCGGCTTCATCGAGGTCGGTGCGGCGACGCCGCTGCCGCAGGAGGGGAACCCCCGCCCCCGCCTCTACCGGCTGGCCGAGGACCGGGCGGCGATCAACCGCTTCGGCTTCAACAACCAGGGCATGGTGCCCATCGCCGCCCGGCTGGCGGCACGGGCGCCCGGTCCGGTGCCGGTGGGCCTGAACCTTGGCGCCAACAAGAACAGCGCCAACCGCGCCGCCGATTTTGCCCGCGTCCTTGCCACCTGCGGCCCGCATGTCGATTTCGCCACGGTCAACGTCAGCAGCCCGAACACCGAACGCCTGCGCGACCTGCAGGGGCCCGCGGCGCTGGCGGCGCTGCTGGCGGGCGTGATGGAGGCGCGAGCCGGCCTGCCGCACCCGATCCCGGTCTTCCTGAAGATCGCGCCCGACCTTGCCGATGACGAGCTTGCCCAGATCGCCGTTGTGGCGGTTGAGGCCGGGCTTTCCGGCATCATCGCGACGAACACGACGCTTTCGCGCGACGGGCTGAAAAGCCCGCACCGCAGCGAAGCCGGCGGCCTGTCCGGCGCGCCGCTGTTCGAGAAATCGACCCGCGTGCTGGCCCGCCTTTCCGAACTGACCGGCGGGCGCCTGCCGCTGGTCGGCGTCGGCGGCATTTCCAGCGCCGATGAGGCCTATGCAAAAATCCGCGCCGGCGCGCAGGCGGTGCAGCTTTATACCGCGCTGGTCTATGGCGGGCTGTCGCTGGCCGCCCGGATCGCGGCCGGGCTTGACGCGCTTCTGGCGCGCGACGGTTTCGCCACGGTGGCCGAGGCCGTGGGCACCGACCGCGCCCGCTGGCTCTGAACGCCCGCCCTTCTTCTGTCCTGAAATATCCCGGGGGTCCGGGGGCGGCGCCCCCGGCCCGGCGTTCAGAACGCCTTGAAGGTCATCGTCGTCAGGGTGCGCTGGATGCCCGAGATGTCAAAGAGGCGCGACGCCAGATAGTGCCCGACATCCTCGCCATCGGGGATATAGACCTTGGCGATCAGGTCGAATTCGCCGCTGGTCGAATAAAGCTCGCTCACCACCTCGCGGTCCCAGATCGCATCGGCCACCTCGTAGGTCTTGCCCGGTGTGCAGCGGATCTGGACGAACACCAGCGCCATCGTCGTCTCCCTTGGTTTGGTGCCAGCCTAGCCAAGCGGCGGCGGAAGGAAAATCCCCTTCGGCCTATTCATCCGGCCCCGCGCCAAGGGCCAGCGTCGGTGTCACCCGCAGGTCGGCCACGCCCAGCGGCGCCTTCGGCAGGGCAAGGCGGTTCCGCACCACCCAGTGCAGCCGTTTCTCGGCCCGGGTGATCGCCACATAGGCCAGCCGCTTCCAGAGCGGCACCCCGGCCTCGGACCGGCCCGCCTGCGCCGCGGCCCAGAGGTCGGGGGCAAAGACCTGCACCTCGGGCCATTGCGACCCCTGCGCCTTGTGGATCGTCACCGCCGCGCCGTGCAGGAAGGCCGCGCCCATCGTCGCCGCATGCGGGATGAAGGGTTCCTCTTCGCCCGGCCGTTCGATCTTGATGATCGAGGCTGCCGAAAGCTGCGGGTCTTCCGCGCCGATGACATGCAGCCTGGCAAAGCCCTGCCGCGAACCGGGACCAAGGTAGATCACCTGCGCGCCCTTGATCAGGCCCCGCGCCTCAAGGTCGATGCGCTTCTTGCGGTGCTTCAGCGGCAGTTCGATCCCGTCGCAGATCAGGGGTTCGCCCGGCATCAGGTCATCGGCCGGGGCGCCGTTCGCGGTGCGGAAGGCCTGGATCAGCTTGATCCGCGTCACGTTGCGCCAGACCAGCACCGGGCTGCGGGCCATCAGGTCGGCATCCACCCGTTCGGCCCAGACCACGCGGTCGTCCTGCGCCGCCCGGTCCTGCACCATCCGTTCGAAATCGTCGAAACCCAGGCGTTCGTCGGCCAGCGCATGCGCAAGGTCAAGGATCGGGTTGTCCTCTTCCTGCCGGTGGATGCGGTGCAGGATCAGCTTGCGGTTCTCGGCCAGCCGGTCGAAGACCATCTCGCCCGACTGGCCGACCGGCGCCAGCTGGGCCGGATCGCCGAACAGCACCAGGCGGGGGAAAATCTCGCGCAGGTCGTCGAACTGGCGTTCGTCCAGCATCGACGCCTCGTCGACGAAGCCAAGGTCGAGGGGTTCCTCGCGCCGCTTCCAGCCGGTGATGAAATCGCTGCCGCGCAGGCCCGCCGCCGCCAGCGCGCCGGGGATGGACGCGATCTGCTGGTAGAAGGCATGCGCCCGGTCCAGCGCCTGATCGGTCAGCCCCTCGACCACCGGCCGCGGCGCCTGACCGGCCAGCCATTCGGCGATCTTCTCATACTGCGGGTCGTAGACCGGGGTATAGAGGATGCGGTGAATCGTCGTCGCCGGCACGCCGCGCAGCCGCAAGACCGATGCCGCCTTGTTCGTCGGCGCAAGGATCGCCAGCGTGCGCCTGTCCTTGCGCCGCCGCCCTTCCCAGTCGGCGGAAACGACGTCGACGCCGGCGGCTTTCAGCGCCTTGTAAAGACCGGAAAGCAGCATGGTCTTGCCCGACCCGGCCTTGCCGACCACAGCCATCACCATCGGCCGCCCCTCGACCGCCGGGGTCAGTTCGCCATCGTCAAGGGCGATGCCCTGCCCGGCCAGTTCGGCCGCCAGCCGGTCCCAGGCTTCGGCCTGATCTTCGGAAAGGGTCAAGGCCGTGCCCGCCATGGCGCGACCCTAGCCGCGGCGGCGGCGAAGGGCCAGAGGCGATGGCCGCCCGATCGCGGCGGTTTCAGAAGGCGGGGCCGCCGATCTGGCCGCCGCCGCCCGTGGCCCCGGATGGCGGGCCCTTGGGATCGGTCGCGGCAATCTCCTGTTCAGCCACCTGCCGCAGGGCGCGCGCGCCTTCGGCGACGGCAGGCAGGCTGTTGCGGAGAGCATAGGCGACCAGATCGTCCAGGACATCCAGAACCCAGTCGTGACGCATCGCTTACCATCCCCGGAACCCGGCCCTGTTGCCCGGCCCTGCCGTCCAGATGGCCGCGCCGGGCCCGAAAGCACAGGCAAAAAAGGCCCTAAATGGCGAAAGCCGCCGGGTTTGGCCCGGCGGCGCCGCATCGTCTCTGCCATGGCGTGAGGTCAGGTTCCGCGGCTCGCTTCGAGCGTGTCCTCGAAGGTGCGCAGGCCCGTCCGCGGCGCCTGGACCAGCACCGCCATGTTCCCCGGCTTGTGCCGATTCTTCCACATCAGCGTGTGCGCCTGCGGGATTTGCGCCCAGGGGAAGACCTCGGACATGCAGGGGTCAAGCCGGCGCTCGCACATCAGCTTGTTGGCCGCCGCGGCCTGTTTCAGATGGGCAAAGTGGCTCCCCTGCAGGCGCTTCTGGTGCATCCACATATAGCGCACGTCGAAGGTGCAGTTGAAGCCGCTGGTGCCGGCGCAGATGACGACCATGCCGCCCTTCTTGCAGATCAGCGACGACACCGGGAAGGTCGCCTCGCCGGGGTGTTCGAAGACGATGTCGGGGTTAACGCCCTTGCCAAGGATATCCCAGATCGCCTTGCCGAACTTGCGCGCTTCCTTGAGCCAGGTGTTGTATTCCTCGGTGTTCACCTTCGGAAGCTGGCCCCAGCACTGGAAGTCGTTGCGGTTGATCACGCCCTTGGCGCCCAGCGACATGACGAAGTCGCGCTTGGTTTCGTCGCTGATGATGCCGATCGCATTGGCGCCGGCCGTGTTCACCAGCTGGATCGCGTAAGAGCCGAGCCCGCCCGAGGCACCCCAGACCAGCACGTTCTGCCCGGGCTTCAGGTCATGCGGCGCATGGCCGAAGAGCATCCGGTAGGCGGTGGCCAGCGTCAGCGTGTAGCAGGCCGATTCCTCCCAGCTCAGGTGCCGGGGCCGCGGCATCAGCTGCTGGGCCTGGACACGGGTGAACTGGGCGAAGGAACCGTCGTGCGTCTCATACCCCCAGATGCGCTGGCTGGGCGAGAACATCGGGTCGCCGCCGTTGCATTCCTCGTCGTCGCCATCGTCCTGGTTGCAGTGGATGACGACCTCGTCGCCCACCTTCCAGCGCTTCACCTTGTCGCCCACCGCCCAGACTATCCCTGCGGCATCCGAACCGGCGATGTGATAGGGCTGCTTGTGGCCGTCGAACGGGCTGATCGGCACGCCAAGGCCGGCCCAGACGCCGTTGTAGTTGACGCCCGCCGCCATGACGAGGACCAGCACCTCGTGGCTGTCGAGCTTCCAGGTATCGACCACTTCAAGCTGCATGGCCTTTTCCGGTTCGCCATGCCGTTCGCGGCGGATCGCCCAGGCATACATTTTCGCCGGCACATGGCCGAGGGGCGGCATCTCGCCGATTTCATAAAGGTCTTTCACCGGCGCGTCATAGGCGACGATCCCGCTTGTCCCGTTGGGTGCCTTGTCCAGTGCCATGACGGTTCCCCTGCTGTGCCGCGCCGCAGAATCGGCGGGTTCTGGGGCAAGGCGTATCGTTGCTTGCGCAATATTGCAATAGCACAGTGTCATGTTTTGTAATTTTATGTCCGCGGCGTTGCAGCATCGTCAGGCCGGCGGCACGGCGCGCGCGTAGAAGGCCAAGAGCGCCGCCTCGCCCGGCACCGGCTGCAGGTCCTGGCCCACCAGCCCGCGCGCGATCAGGGGGGCAAGCCCTTCGTCCAGCGCGCGCTCCATCCCCTGCGGCGGCAGTTTCAGGACCGCGCCCGCAGCTTCCAGCCGGGCGGCCATGGCCTGCATCCGCGCCAGAAGTGCTGCCCGGTCCGCCACCCCTTCGCCCAGCGCCGCGGCGACCAGCGGCACCGGCAGGACGGGCACCACGCCGGCAATCCGCTGCATCAGCAGGGCGCCCAGCGCGGCGACCGGGTCGGCCGCAGGTTCGGCCAGGAAGGCGTTGAGCGAGACGGGCGCGCCGAAACCGGCGGCGGCGGTGCCGAAGCCGGCGCTGCGCCCGCGCCGGCGCGCCCAGAGGAACCGCAGCGTGGCCCATGCCGCATGCAGCGGACGGATGCGGAACCGCCGCGTCCCGGCCGCCGCCGCGGCGACCAGCGCGCGGTCTTCCAGCACCCGGTCGTAGGCCAGGCCGACCGGGATGAAGACGACATCGCGCCCCTCAGGCCGCCATCCTTCGATGATGTAGCTCAGAAGCCCCAGCTTCGCCGGCCCGACCGCGCCATCAAGGCTGAGGCCGCCTTCCGGGAACATCGCCTGCGTCGCGCCTTCCTCGGTCGCCATCTGCACATGCCGCGCCAGCACGCGACGATAAAGGGCGTTGCGGCTTGACCGGCGGATGAAATAGCCGCCCATCGACCGCACCAGCGCCGACAGCGGCCAGACCCGCGCCCATTCGCCCACCGCGTAGGACACCGCCGACCGGCCCGAGACCAGCCAGGTCACCAGCACATAGTCCATGTTCGAACGATGGTTCATCACGAAGATCACGGTGGCCTTCGGGTCGATCCGGCCCAGCGCCTCATCCACCTTGCCGACGCGCACGCGGTAGAGAAGACGGCTGAGCCATTTGGCCGCCCGCGTGCCGAAGCCGAAATAGACCGTGGCGGAAAAGCCGGGCACGATCTCGCCGGCGTAGCGGCGCGCTTCCTCGAAGGCGACGGGGGGCGGGACGCCGGTTTCCTCGGCATGGGCCTGCGCCGCGGCGACGACCGCGGGGTCATAGGCCAGCCGCACCACCATGTCGGCCCGCCGCGCCAGCTTGAACAGTTCGATCTTGCGGTCGAGCCGGGCGTTCAGCTGCGCCAGCGCCCGTTCGGCCCGGCGGCGGAAGAACCAGCGCACCGAGGGAAACAGGAAATGCGTCAGGAAACTGACCGTGGCGAAGCCAAGGATCAGGACCAGCAGCCAGACCGGAACCGCGACGGTGGAAAACATGCGCCCTCTGCCCGCCAGCAAAGCCTGTCGGGCGCGGCTTGGCAACCTTCCGGACGCGCCGCACTGCGGCAAGGACGCCGCGGGACGGCCGCCTTCGGTCGCCGCCGCGATGCAGCGAATTGACTTGGCATAAAATGACCGCTATCCGCAACACAACGAAACTTTATTGCGCAACCGAGTCGCGCGGCGAGGCTGAGATGACCCAGAAAGAAGCGCCCTGGCTCTTCCGCACCTATGCGGGCCATTCCACCGCCGCCGCCTCGAACGCGCTTTACCGGACGAACCTGGCCAAGGGGCAGACCGGGCTTTCCATCGCCTTCGACCTGCCGACCCAGACCGGATACGACAGCGACCACGACCTTGCCCGCGGCGAGGTGGGCAAGGTCGGGGTTCCCGTCTGCCACCTGGGCGACATGCGGGCGCTGTTCGACGCGATCCCGCTGGAACAGATGAACACGTCGATGACGATCAACGCCACGGCGCCGTGGCTGCTGGCGCTTTACGTCGCCGTGGCCGAGGAACAGGGCGCGGATGTGTCGAAACTGCAGGGCACCGTCCAGAACGACATCATCAAGGAATACCTGTCGCGCGGCACCTATATCTGCCCGCCGAAGCCCAGCCTGCGGATGATCACCGACGTGGCCGCCTATGCGCAGAAGCACCTGCCGAAGTGGAACCCGATGAACGTCTGTTCCTACCACCTGCAGGAGGCGGGGGCGACGCCGGAACAGGAACTGGCCTTTGCCCTTGCCACCGCCTGCGCGGTGCTGGACGACCTGAAGGGCAAGGTCGCGGCGGAAGATTTCCCCAACATGGTGGGCCGCATCTCGTTCTTCGTGAACGCCGGCATCCGCTTTGTCACCGAGATGTGCAAGATGCGCGCCTTCGTCGACCTCTGGGACGAAATCCTGCTGGAGCGGTATGGCGTCACCGACGCGCGCTATCGCCGCTTCCGCTATGGCGTGCAGGTGAACAGCCTGGGCCTGACCGAACAGCAGCCGGAAAACAACGTCTATCGCATCCTGATGGAGATGCTGGCCGTCACCCTGTCGAAGAAGGCCCGCGCCCGCGCCGTGCAACTGCCCGCCTGGAACGAGGCGCTTGGCCTGCCCCGCCCCTGGGACCAGCAATGGTCGCTTCGCATGCAGCAGATCCTGGCCTATGAGACCGATCTTCTGGAATATGACGATCTGTTCGACGGCAACCCGGCGGTGGATCGCAAGGTCGAGGCGCTGAAATCCGGCGCGCGTGAGGAACTGGCGCAGATCGACGCGATGGGCGGCGCGGTCGCGGCCATCGACTACATGAAGGGCCGGCTGGTCGAGGCGAATGCCGAACGGATTTCGCGGATCGAGGCGGGGGAGACCACCGTCGTCGGCGTCAACCGCTGGACCGAGGCGGCACCCTCGCCCCTGACGGCGGGCGACGGCGCGATCATGCAGGCCGACCCAAGGGCCGAGGCCGACCAGATCGCCCGGCTGCGCGACTGGCGGGCCACGCGCGACGAGGGCCGCGTCAGGGCCGCCCTTGCCGCCGTGCGCGAGGCCGCGGCATCGGGCGCCAACATCATGCCGCCGTCGATCGAGGCGGCGAAAGCCGGCGCCACCACCGGCGAATGGGGTGAAACCGTGCGGGCCGCCTTCGGCCAGTATCGCGGCCCGACCGGCGTCAGCCGCAACCCTTCCAACCGGACCGAGGGGCTGGAACCGATCCGCGACGCGGTGGCCGCGGTTTCGGCAAACCTTGGCCGGCCGCTGAAGTTCCTGGTCGGCAAGCCCGGGCTTGACGGCCATTCCAACGGCGCCGAACAGATCGCCGCCCGGGCGCGCGACTGCGGCATGGACATCACCTATGAAGGCATCCGCCTGACGCCGGCCGAAATCGTCGCCGCGGCCGAAGAGCAGGCGGCGCATGTCGTCGGCCTGTCGATCCTGTCGGGCAGCCATCTGGAACTGATCGCCGACACGCTTGAGAAGATGCGCGCCGCCGGGCTGGGCGAGGTGCCGCTGGTCGTCGGCGGCATCATCCCCGAGGACGACGCGGCGCGGCTGCGCGCCATGGGCGTCGCCGCCGTCTACACGCCCAAGGATTTCGAACTGAACCGCATCATGCTGGACATCGTGGCGCTGGTCGATCCGGCCCGCCGCGCGGCCTGATTTACCGCGCCCGCGCCCCGCGCTAGCCTGCGGCGGTGACGGGGGGGCGCGCATGACCATTGACCAGACTACGGGCGGCTGCCTCTGCGGCAGCGTCCGCATCATCGCGACCGGCCGTCCCTACCGGGTGGGCCTGTGTCACTGCATGGATTGCCGCAAGCACCATGGGGCGCTGTTCCACGCCTCGGCCATCTTCCCGCAGGATGCGGTCACCATCACCGGCGAGACGCGCGCGTTCCGCGGCCGCCACTTCTGCCCCGCCTGCGGCTCGCCGGTCTTCGGCCGCTCGGATGACGAGGTCGAGGTGAACCTTGGCGCCCTGGACGCGCCCGACCGGTTCCGCCCCAGCTATGAGCTGTGGACGATCCGGCGGGAAAGCTGGCTGCCGCCGTTTCCGCTGTCGCGCCACTATGACCGCAACCGCGAAACCGCCGGCCGGCACGAAGGCGAGGCGCCCTAGCTGTGAGTTCTCATCAGGTTGTTCACCCTTGAGAGGGGTGGCAGGCCGTTGAGTGCAGAGTGTGGTCTTGACCGGTTGAACCAGTCGATCCAGCGCGGCAGGTCGGCGTTGCGCGCGGAGGA
>Ga0268299_1000887_pt1 | contig 71971 bp, 60 predicted proteins | sample NOBtaG_FD_193484 | JGI IMG/M metagenome (GOLD analysis project Ga0268299, IMG submission 193484) | Activated sludge microbial communities from bioreactor in Nijmegen, Gelderland, Netherland - NOB reactor | ecosystem: Engineered > Bioreactor > Aerobic > Activated sludge | place: Netherlands... | reverse complement strand
TTCTTGCTGAACGCGAGGGCAATTCCCAGAAACGCGACCAGCCCGATCAACGGAATGAACCGGTCCATCAGGTTCACAGATGTGGCAGCGACGAGCGTCGGCAAAGGTGTCATGATTCCGCCATCAATGCGACAGCCCGGCAAAGAGGAAAGGCAAAAAGCGCGGTTGGGCTTATTGCTGCGCCTCGGTCGGCTCCGTCATCGGGGGAACGAGGATGAGGTCGATGAGGTCGATTTTGCCGGATAATGTCCCAATGTAGACCTGATCACCATCGGGCGAAAAGGCGAAGGAGGTGCCGATGTCATCGGCGATGGTAATCAAATCGATCCGAAGCCCTGTACCGATGTCGTAAACGCGGAAATCGGGACCTGTAAGCACCGCGAGTTTCGTACCGTCGGGGGAGAAGGCGATCGCGTTGAGGGTAGTTAACCCATCTTCGAATTCAAAGATCGGCGTCAGAGTTTCCTCGTTCGCGACACTAACCTTCACGTCCGATGTCGGATCGTAACGCCCATCAACCACGCGGGATGATGAGTAGGCGATGAAGTCGCCTGAAGGCGAAAACTCGGCAAAGCCAACCGCGGTTCCGGGAAGCACTCGATCATGGAAAACGGTCGAACTTTCGTGGAGTACCAGCTTCAGTTTCGAATCGCTAGCTGGAGCGAAGAAGTGATCGACCAGAAGCACCTTTTGGCCGTCGCGGGATTGGACAACAATCTCGTTGAGGGTCCCGACGGTGCTCGATGCGCCGGTGATTTCCCAAGCCTTTACGCCGGTGCGCAGGTCACGGACGTAAACCGAATCGCTCGCGGTTGACTAAGCAAACTCGGCGCACGTCGTCAACAGCCGGGCTGTTACGCTACCTGAAAAATCCCGCGCAAGAAGGTTTTTTTATTGCCCCCCCCCCCCGGGTCGTCGGGCCCTTCCCCGAATAGTAACGTAAAAAACAAAGTTCACAAACATTCAACCGGCTACGATAACGGCCAATGTGACCGACTGGGATGAGGAAAATGGCAGCTACCACTTTTTTGGGGATGGATCATTTGCGTAGAGGGCTCGCGGCCATGACCCTCATCCTCTTGGCTGAAAACGGAGCTATTGCTCAAGGACTTCCGAGGGAAGTCATGGAAGTGCTTGAACAAAATGAAGAGACGTTCAAGGCGTTACCAGCATATCAGGCGAATTATAAGTTTCATTCAGAATCCCGTGATCAGGCAGGTCTTGTTCTAAGCGAATCAAATTCCGAAGGTGTCATCGAGTGGACTGCCGAAGGCGTTTGGGTGGATGGAATCTGGCGATTTCAAGGTGAGTACGCCCAAGATGGAAAGCGTCCGGACCTTCAGGAAACCGAATTCGCAATCTTCAAGACGGACAAAGAAATTGCATATTGGGATATCGATCAGAGTCCTCTTGTGCGCATTTTTCCCTCTGGAGAGTTCGGAACCGCGTCGGATATCGGACAAATGTACCAACAAAGAGTCCAGGGTCTCCTTGGTCACACTGGCTTTGTTGATGATAGAGGTCGATCAATCAAGGAATACGTGTTGGCGTATGTAGAAGGGGGTGATGTGCAATGTATTTATGAGATGAGGGATGATTTTTTTGTCTTGAAGATGGTGCCAAAGACCCCAGCGTCTGGAGTGATTCAACTCGAGCACCGTTATGATATGGCTCACGGAGCGGCGCTTGTCTACACACTGAGTTCAGATTCACTCACGCTCCAACCCCGGGTAGAGGCAAAACAAAATCTTGGTTCGACAACCCTGCCGTACTTGCCTACTCGTATCGAAAGAACAAACCACAAGAAAAATGGTGGGTACATAACAGATGTGGCAGTGTTGGAATTGGACCGGATGGTCTTGGGAAGTAGCGGCCAGTTGTCGATGGGCCGATTCAGTCGCCCCGAAAACCCAGTCCCCGAAATAGTCACCCTAGACTATGCTTCTGTTGCGAGAAGCTTTCCATCGCCTACAACTCTAAAGTCCGGTGTCGTCGTACTCCACTCGGATGATCCTCGGGGTACATATACGCCACCAGCCCCACCCTTGAATTGGTATCTCTCCCACTACTGGAAGTACCTGCTCTATCTAGGGGCTACAATCTTGTTGATAGGAGGTTTTTTTAGGTTCAGATCTGCAAAGTAGATTCTTAGGTGAAAGACAAAATTAAATCTTGGAGCAACACAGATGATTCTCAATAAACGAGGCACGGTTTTTCCGCGCAAGACGCGCGAATGCGGTCTCGCCTTTAGTTTTCTACTCTGCGGCATTCTCGTCGCTTCGGTGGCCCCCCAAGGCGTAACAAATTGCTGGAAAGTAGATCCCACATTCTGTCCAGGAGTCGCTCCAGTCCCTTGCCCGCCTTGTTCGACCGTTGCGTGCAGCGAAAGTGTGACCATTCAAGCCGAAGCTCTCCCGTTTACGAGTGCCGGCCAGGATTTCCGAAATCGAATGGTTCCAGCGAACCCCAGAGTATGCGCTTTCACATTCCGGTGCATCGAGGGACAGTTTCCTTGCTCGGCGTATCAGGAACAATGCGTCAAAAACACGAATGCCGATATTACCTGGGCGCCTGGACCTCCACCAACTTCCTACGGTCCATTTGCGCCTGACCCAGACTTTTACCAGACGTGCACCGGCTCAAATCCTGGCGGCGGTGGCCCAGAGCAGTAAACTCCTTAAACTGCCTCCGAAATCACATTCCGCTCTCGGCTGCATAAACAAAACCGGCGCGCCCTTTCGAGCGCGCCGGTTCATTTTAAACCCATCACCCTTCGCTGCCGCGTGCTGCGCGATTACTTGCCCGGGATGTAAATGCTCTGTCCGGCCGGGACTTTGGCTCCGGCGGGGAGCTTGTTGGCCTTGAGGATCGCATCCACGGAAATGCCGTTGGCCTTGGCGATCGAATCGATCGAATCACCCGACTTCACCGGATAGTAGCGTCCCGGCGTCGACTTCGGCGTGGACTTGGTCGTGGTCTTCTTCGTGACCGGCTTGGTCGTTTCCTTCTTGGGCGTCTCGACGACGGGCTTCTTGACGACGTCGGCGACGATGTTGTTCGAGACCTTGCTCACTGTCGGCTCGGCCGTCACGGCGGGCTTGGCGAGTGTCGCGTCGAGCGTCGAGATTTCCGTGTTCGAATTCATCGAGGGAGGCGCGAACTTGGCCGTCGGCGAGGTCGAGGCGACCGATGTCACCGAGCCGCCGCTCTTCATGTTCGACTCGAGCATCTCGATGCGCTTGATGATATCCGTGCCCCCGGCCGTGTCGGGATTGAGCGCGCGGACTTCCGAAATCTGGTTGCTGAGGAGCTGGATGTCGGTCGTGAGGGCCTTGACCGAAACTTGGACGTCATCGACTTTCTGGTTCATCGAATCCAGTTCCGCAAACTTCTTGCGGATGACGGGTGAATTCTCCGGCTTGCCAGTGCAGCCAGCCAATACGACGGCAGCCACGATGGCGGAAGAGGCCAGGAAGAGGGAACGGGTGCGCATGGGTGCGACTCCTCAGGGGCGGGATTGGTGCCTCTACGTTTACAGGTCGTCGCGCTGGGTTACGTTTGCGGACAGGCTTGACGAGGCTTTCGTCGAACGGGCGCGCAATCCTCTCACAGCATCAAGAAAAAAACGACACGACTAAAATCTTTCCTCCGGATTGGGCAAAGACGCGGTTTCCCGCAGCCGTGGTTGCGGTCCGATCTGCATCCAGAGCAACATCCGCCGGTCATGTCGCTGCATCGCATCCCACGAACCTGGTTCACCTCTCGGCTGGAGGATCTCGCCCCCGGCGCGTTCGACCATGCCCGGCGTGATTCGCACGAAGTCTGGTCCGCGGGGGCCGGCCGAGAGATTCGCCCCTGGGGAGTTCCGTGGAAGGAAGTCCGCCGCGCGCCGGAGAAGTTTCAGGACTTCAAGCTCTTCAAGATGTCCAGCCGAAGGACCGTCATTCGCACGGCAATCTTCGGCTCTCCGGTGTTCATCAAACGAAGCCTCGTGCGCGACACTCGCGAGCGCGTCGCTGCCTGGGTGCATCCGCCCAAGGAAGCGCGCGAGTTCATCCTCGCCCTCGAATGGCGTCGCGTCGGGCTTCGTGTGCCCGAGCCCCTCATGCTGGCATTTGGACGCGACCCCCACACCGGGGTGTCCGCCCGCTACTATGCGACACGGCCCCTCCCGGATGGCGCGCGATCCGCGCGGCGCATCTTTCGGCGCCAGGGCTTCGAGGGTCCACGCTGGGATGCGCTGGCCGCCCACACAGCGGACATGTTCCAACGGGGTGCAGTGCACTCCGACTTTCGCGCCGACCACATCTACTTCGATCGCGGAGACAACGATGTCATCTGGATGATCGATCTCGATGGGGCGCGGCTCGGCGATCCGCCGGGCGAATCCGAGGTTCGCCGACTCCTCCTCCAGCTCTTTCAATCGCTGACGAACTCCGGACTGACGGACGATCTGGCCAAGCGATTCCTCGACATCGCCGCCCCACATTTTGCAAAGAGCATCGACGCGACACACATTCTCGCCGAGGCACGCGCCGCCCACGCGGATGCACATTCTGACAGCGACGAAGACTGATACACGCAGCGCCGCATCCACCCAACCGGACAAACACCCATGGCGATTGAAATGATCACACATAAACTGACTCCCTCCGCAGAGTGGGAAGGAAAACGCCTCGCCGAGGTGCTGGCGCACGAGCTCCCCGACCTTTCATCGCGCAACCGGGTGTTCGTCGTCGCGAACGGACTCGTCAGCCGCGATGGCCGCGTTCTGGCTGATCTGGACGCCCCGATGTCGGAGGAAGGGGGCGACCTCGAGGTCGATCTCCGCCACGGGATCGGAGGCGCCGGCGAACCGAACAAGCCCGCACTCGCGCGTCGCATGCGCGTCGTGTACGAGGACCAGAATCTCGTCGTCGTTGACAAGGCACCCGGCATCACCGTGCAGCCCGAGGACGACGTCGTGGACCCCGAGGAGGAAGAGCGCGGCCGCCCGCTGATCGAGCTGCTGCGCCACTACTGGAAGGCCAAGAAGATGCCGCAGGCCAGCCCCACGATCGTGCAACGCCTCGACCGCGACACGAGTGGACTCCTCGTGATTGCGAAGTCCGTTCCCGCTGCGCGTTACCTGCAGAAGGACCTCGCTGATCGCCGCACGAAACGGGTGTATCATGCGCTCGTGGCCGGGCATCTCGACGCCGACGAGGGCACATGGCGTTCGATGCTCGGGCGTGGCATCGATGGGCGCCGCCAGTCCATCGCGCCGTATGCTGCGGATTCTGTGACCGAAGATGAAGACGGCACAATCACACGCGCTCCACGCGTGGGGCAGGACGCCATCACGCACTACAAGGTGATTGGGCGCGGGCCTTCGTGGTCGATGTTGGAACTCGATCTGGAAACGGGGCGCACCCATCAATTGCGCATCCACTGCGCCGAGGCAGGCCACCCGATCCTCGGCGACGTGCTCTATCGCAAGCTGGCCGAACGCACGTTCAAGCGCGTGCACTCGGGCAAGCTCGACCGCGCGCCGTCGGGGGATCATCCCTATGTCGAAGCCATTCGCGCGGCGGGAGCGGGGCAGTTCATCACGCTGAAGGATCCCGCGGGGCGACTCTGCCTGCACGCGACGCGCCTCACGTTCCGTCATCCGGACGGAGGGAAGCGGATGGACTTTGAATCCGACACTCCATTCCGCACCCCCGCAGACGTCAAGGACGCTGCGGGCGAAGTGCGCGCCAACGAGCGCAGCCACAGTTCCTCGCGCCAGACGACACGCGAGGGCGCACCCGAAGTTCCCGCTCGCCGCGCCGACCGCAAGCCCGTGAAGAAGGAGATCCCCTTCGCGCGCTATCGAAAGGGATCCCGCGACGAGCAGCGCGGAGATGAGCGCTCCGAGTTTGGCGATCGCCCACCTCGCCGGTGGGATGACGCGAAAAGGGGCAGCGGGGGCTCAGGTGGCCGAAAGCCCTTCAAGCCGAAGTCGAGCTTTGGTGGCCCGCATCGCGAAGGGAAACCCGGCGCCCCGCGCCCCTTCCGTCAGGGGAAGCACCGCGATGCCGATGACGAACCCAAGCGCGAGTTCAAGCCCGCAGGCCCGCGTCCCCGCCGCACCGACGACAAGAGCGGCGCACCACGCCCGTTCCGCCAAGGCGCGGGCGAGAAGCGCGAGGGCGGATTCAAGAAGGATGGTGGCTCCAGGAAAGAGGATGGATTCAAGCGCGGCGCGGCAGATGGGCCGAAGAGGGAATGGAAGCCCAAGCGCAGTTTCGGAGCCCCCCCCAAAGAACGAGGGACATCCGAAGATGCCCCTCGTCGTCCATTCCGGGATGATCGCAAATCGGGTCCTCCCACACGTCGCCCGGACAAGAGTGGAGGCCCGAAGCCCTTTCGCCGCGATGACCGCAAGACGGGTCCTCCGGGGCCCAAGAAGAAGGGATTCGGAGGAGACAAGCGTCGCGGAGGGGGGCAGCGCTAGGCGTCAGCCACCCTTCGATTCGGCGGCCTTCACTTCCTCGATGCGCTTGCTCTCTTCGGCGACCTTGGTTGCCACGTCGCGCAACTCCGTCGGGTCGATGCGGGACTTATAGTCCGCGTCCCAGTGCGCCCAACGAATGGTGCCCTCGCGGTCGATGATGTAGGCCGCAGGCACCGGCAGGATGTGGTGTTTGCGCCCGCCTGAACTGACCTCAAGGTCGATGCCGTAACCTTTGTACTTCTCGATCGTGCCCTCGTCCAACTTGAACGCGAGGCCATAGGCCTTGATGACCTCTGCGTCGGGGTCTCCGAGCAGCGTGAAGTTGAGCCCGTGCTTCTCCGCGGTCGCGGATGTGCGCGATGCGAGTTCCGGAGAGACACCAATGATCTGGTATCCGGCCTTGGTGAAGTCTTCGTTCATCGCGGCCACAGCGGCCAAATGCGCCGTGCAGAACGGGCACCAGCCACCGCGATAGAAAATCAGAATCGTCGGCTTCTCGGCAAAGAGCGTGGCCAGATCCGCCTTCGTCCCGTCTGCGCGATCGAGCGTGCCCGTGGGTGCCTTCGCCCCGACATTGACAGGTTTCGTCTCGTTTGGATTCGTGGCCACGGCGGCGGTCTCCTTTGCCACGGCAGCCATCTCGGCGGCGGGTTTGGCGGATTCGTCTCCGGCAAGTGCGTAGGATCCGACCACCAACGTCGTGACGGCGGTCAGGATGCGGAGTGAGTTTTTCATGCGAGGATTCTCCTCGGTTGGATTGTGCGAATAACGCGGAGCTTGCAAACAGGATGCCCGGAGAGGCTCCCCGGGTTTGGTGAAGAATTCCCCATCAGCGAAAGTCTCTCCGCGTCCCTTACTTGATTTCCATCGTGAGGACTTCCGGATCGGCGGCCCCGGGGGGCTTGGGATCGATGCTCTTCAACTCGGCCAGAATCGCCTGTGACACGACGAGGTTGCGGTACCACTTCGAGTCGGACGGCACGACGAGCCATGGGTTTTCCTTCGTCCCTGTCCTGGACAGGACCTCCGTGTATGTCTTCATATAGACCGGCCAGAACGCGCGCTCCTTGATGTCCGCGATGGTCAGCTTGTGCTGCTTGTCCGGTTCCTTTTGCCGGTCGAGGAAACGGTCGCGCTGTTCTTCGTTCGAAATGTTCAGGAATATCTTGATGATGCGCGTGTTCGCCGCCGTCAGCAGTCCCTCGAACTGCATGATCTCGGAGTACCGCTGCTTCCACGGGTTCTTCACTTTCCGCAGGTGGCGCGGCAGCAGGCGATCCGCATGCACACGCACGATCAGAACGTCCTCATAATAGGTGCGATTAAAGACACCGATCGTGCCGCGTGGCGGGGCGGCGATGTGCGCCCTCCAGAGGAAGTCCTGGGCCAGCTCGCGCGCGGTCGGCGCCTTGAATGAGGTCACATTGACGCCCGCAGGATTCACCGGCCCGAGCACTTTGCGCACCGTCCCATCCTTGCCCGAGCCATCCATGCCTTGCAGCAGAACAAGGAGCGAGTGCGTCCCCGCAGCGTAGAGCAATTCCTGGTACTCGGCAATCTTGAGCGCCGCCTTGGCGGTCATCTCCTCCGCCTTGGCGCGGTCCGGGGCGTCCTTGGGTGGACGCGTGTCGCCGATGCGGGGTTTCGCGCCGGGCTTGAGAAGATGCTGTTTCCATGACCACATGGGGCGGCTCCTGATTCGAGATTTGGGCGATCTGGCGAGAGAAAGAGTTTTCTGAAACGGGGACTGCATCTTGCTCCCGGACCGAGCCGGAACTAGAACGACTCACCAGTGCAGTCATTTTGCAGGAAAGGGGTCAAGTCCCCCATCCAGCCCTCCCACTGAAAGGACCAAAGTTGAGCACCCCCTCAGACAATCGACCTCTTCGCCTCGGACTCCCCAAAGGGCGCATGCAAGAGGGCGTGTTCCAACTCCTCAACGGTGCAGGCATCCGCATTCGCCTCGGCAGCCGTGATTATCGCCCCGTGCTCTCCTATCCGGGTTGCGAATGCAAGCTGCTCAAGCCGCAGAACATCGTCGAGATGTTGCACATCGGTTCGCGTGACATCGGCTTCGCCGGCGCGGACTGGGTCGCGGAACTCGGGGTGGAACTGATCGAATTGCTCGACACGCAAATGGACCCGGTGCGGCTGGTCGCCGCCGCACCCGCTACGCTCCTCGAGGATGGCGCGCTCCCCGCGCGCAAGCTGCTCGTCGCCTCTGAGTACGAGAAGATCACTCGCGATTGGATTGCGAGGAAGGGACTCGATGCAACGTTCGTGCTGTCCTATGGCGCGACCGAGGCATTCCCACCCGAGGACGCCGACGTGATCGTGGACAACACGGCAACCGGCGCGACCCTTGTCGCATCGGGGCTGCAAGTCGTCGATGAAGTCATGCGCAGTTCGACGCGCCTGTATGCCCACCCGCGCAGCCTCGATGATCCCACGCGTCGTGCATCGATCGACAATTTTGTCATGCTGCTCCGCTCCGTGCTCGAGGCGCGTTCGCGCGTCATGGTGGAGATCAACGTGTCCGCCGACCAGCTCGAATCGGTGTGTCGAATTCTTCCCTGCATGCGCGAGCCAACCATCGCGCCCTTGCACGGCAATGCGGGCTTTGCGGTCAAAGTCGCCGTGCCGCGCGACTTGCTCCCGCGCTTGATTCCCGAAATCAAGGCGCACGGCGGCACGGACATCATCGTTAGCTCGCTGGCGCAGATCGTCCCGTGACCACTGGCCCTCAGCCGACAGCCGCGCTTCAGGGACTGACGGCGTACCGCCCTCAACGCCACGAGGCGCCGATGGACCTTCGCCTCGACGGGAACGAGGGCGCCGTCCCCGACGCGCGTCTCTTCGCGGCGTTGGATGGCGCAGGCCCGGAGGTCATGCGTCGCTATCCCGACGCGGGCGATGTCACGCGTCTGCTCGCCGCGCGGCTCGGCGTTGTCGTGGAACGCCTGATTGTAACGGCGGGCGCGGATGATGCTCTGGATCGCATCTGCCGCGCGTATCTCGGCCCCGGTCGCGAGATCCTCGTTTCCAATCCGACGTTTGAAATGATCCCGAGGTACGCACGGATCATGGGCGGCACGCTGAAAGAGGTCGCGTGGCCCGAGGGGGAGTTTCCGCTTCAGGGATTTCTCGACAAGGTCACTCCTCAAACTGCGGTGATCGTGGTCGTCACGCCGAACAACCCGACGGGCACCGTTGCGCGAGCGGAGGACCTCGCGCGTCTCTCTGCCGCCGCGCCGCACGCGCTCCTCGTCGTGGATCTCGCATACACCGAATTTGCTCAAGAGGATCTAACGCACGCCGCGCTCGCACTGCCGAACGGAGTAGCAGTTCGCACGCTTTCAAAGGCGTGGGGACTCGCAGGATTGCGCTTGGGCTATGCTGCCGGCCCCGAAGAAGTCATCGAATGTCTCCGCGCCGCCGGAGGACCGTACGCCGTCGCGCGGACATCCCTCGCGCTTGCCGCCGCAGCGCTGAAGGAAGGCTCCGCGCGCGTCTCCGAATTCATCGCGCGCGTGCAGACCGAGTCGCGCTCTCTTGCGGATCTACTGACCGAACTCGGCGAGCGCCCCGTGCCGTCGCAGGCGAACTTCGCCTTCGCGCGATTCCGGGATGCAGGTTGGGTGTGCGATGCGCTCGCGGGTTTGGGTATCGCGGTGCGGGGCTTCCCCACGCGCGCGGGACTCGAGGACAGCGTTCGCATCACTTGTCCGGGATCCGCTGAGGGCTTCGCGCGGCTCGACCACGCCTTGCGCAGCGCGCTCGCGCCCGAGGCTCTACTCTTCGATCTCGATGGAGTGCTCGCGAATGTCTCGCAGTCCTATCGCCGCGCCCTCATCCTCACGGCGGAATCCTTTGGCGCGACGATCACGCGCGCGGAGGTTTCCGAGGCCAAGTCCCTCGGCAATGCGAACAACGACTGGGTGCTGACACATCGCATGCTCGAGGCGCGCGGCATCTCTGTGTCGCTCGAAGAAGTCACCACGCGATTCGAGGAACTGTATCAAGGGAGTGGCGGTCGCCCGGGCTTGCGCGCGACAGAGACAATGATTTGCGCGCCGGAATTGCTCGAGCGGCTCGCGGCACGATTGCCGCTCGCGATGGTGACGGGTCGCCCGCGCGCGGACGCCCTGATCTTCTGCGATGAGATGAAGATCACGCGACACTTCAAGACGCTTGTGTGCATGGAGGACGCCGAAGCGCTCAAGCCGCATCCGGCGCCCGTGATCGAGGCGCTGCATCGTCTCGGCGTGACGCGTGCATGGATGATTGGCGACACGGTGGATGACATTCGTGCGGCGCGTGGGGCGCAGGTGATTCCCCTCGGTGTCGTCGCGCCGGGTGAAGAACCACCAGCAGTCATCCCTGTGCATCGACGCGCAGGCGCGGCACGGGTGCTTTCGCGTGTCGAAGACCTTGAGTTGATGTTGGATGTTCTAGGAAAATAGATTCGCAGAAGACAGCATCCCGCGAGGAAACAACATGGCATCGCGCAACGCGACGGTCACACGTCGCACCCAGGAAACGGACATCACGGTCACGCTCAAGCTCGAAGGCACCGGGAGTGCCGACGTCAGCACCGGCATCGGCTTCCTTGACCATATGGTTGCGGCGTTTGCAAAGCATGGGCGTTTCGATGTCGCGCTGACATGCCGCGGGGATCTCAAGGTGGACGACCACCACACTGCGGAGGATTGCGCGCTCGTGCTCGGGATGGCGATCGATCAGGCATTGGGCAAGCGCCACGGCATCCGCCGTTTCGGCAGCGCGTACGCGCCCCTCGACGAGGCGCTCTCGCGCGCGGTAGTCGATCTCTCCGGGCGGCCGTTCGCCGTGGTCGAACTCGGGCTGACGCGCGAGAAACTCGGCGAACTCTCGTGCGAAAACATCCCTCACTTCTTTCAGTCAATCGCCGTGGCCGCGCGCATGGCGCTGCACGTTGATGTCTTGCGAGGAACCAACGACCACCATCGCGCCGAGGCCGCATTCAAGGCGCTCGCGCTCGCCCTCCGCGAGGCCGTGTTGCGTGACGGCCCGGACGAACCCCCCAGCACCAAGGGTGTGCTGTAATGGCAAGACGTGTGGTTGTGGTCCGTACCGGAATCGCCAATCTCGCAAGTGTGCTCGCCGCGTTCAACCGACTCGACGTCGAGACCATCGTGTCCTCGGACGCGGCCGAGATCGAAGACGCGACGCATGTCGTTCTCCCGGGCGTAGGGTCGTTCGGCCCGGCCGTGGAGGAACTGTCCAAGCGCGGCCTCCGCGACGTGATTCGCACGCGCGCGGTGGAAGAGCGCCCAATGCTCGCCATCTGTCTCGGGATGCAACTCCTCTGCGCATCCAGCGAGGAGGCGCCCGGCGCTCCCGGTCTCGGCGTGATTCCTGCGCCCGTGGAACGATTCCGCGCCGACGTGCGCGTGCCTCAGATCGGGTGGAACGAAATCGCGCCCACGGAGGGATGCGCGCTCCTCCAGCGCGGCTACGTGTACTTCGCGAATTCATATCGTCTCGCGGGCGCGCCATCCGGTTGGCATGCGGCGACATCACATCACGGCGAAGCTTTCGTCGCTGCGGTCGAACGCGGAGGGCTTCTCGCGTGTCAGTTCCACCCGGAACTCTCGGGCGGGTTCGGCCGCGACCTGCTGTCGCGTTGGCTCGCGTTGGAGGAATGCGGATGCTGACCGCTCGTGTGATTCCCTGTCTCGATGTGCGCGATGGCCGCGTGGTCAAAGGCGTGCGCTTCCAAAATCTCCGCGACGCAGGTTCGCCTGCGGAACTCGCCGCGCGCTACGAAGCTGAAGGCGCGGATGAACTCGTCATCCTCGATGTCTCCGCAACGCCCGAGGGCCGCGCCACCGCTACGGAGACGGTGCGCGCCGTGCGAGCCGTGCTCTCTCTCCCACTGACCGTCGGTGGTGGCGTGCGTTCCATCGAGGACGCGGGACGCCTGCTCGATGCAGGCGCAGACAAGGTCGGGGTTAACTCGGCCGCCGTCGAACGCCCCGCGCTGATCTCCGACATTGCAGCACGCTTTGGCCGTCAGTGTGCGATCCTCGCTCTCGACGCCGCCGCCCGCCCCGCTGGCGGGTGGGAAGTCATCACGCAATCCGGCCGCAACCGAACCGGTCGTGATGCAGTCGCTTGGGCAAGAGAGGCCGCGCAACTCGGCGCTGGGGAGATTCTTCTCACGAGCTGGGATCGCGACGGAACCGGCGATGGATACGACCTCGAATTGCTCTCGGCCATTTCCTCTTCCGTCTCCGTGCCCGTGATCGCCTCGGGTGGTGTGGCGGGCCCGGAACATCTCGTCGAGGGGCTCCGTCACGGAGCAGACGCCGTTCTGGCTGCGTCCATTTTCCACGAAGGCAAATTCACCGTCCGCGAGGTCAAAGACGTGCTGCGATCCGCTGGCGTCGAGGTCCGCTCATGATCGTCCCATCGATCGACTTGATGAATGGTCAGACTGTCCAGCTCGTCGGCGGGGAGAAACACGCCCTCGACGCGGGCGATCCCATCCCGATCGCGGAGAAATTCCGCGTCGCGGGCGAGATCGCGGTCATCGACCTCGATGCGGCGATCGGCTCGGGGAGCAACGATGACCTCGTTCGTCGAGTCTGCCGCATCGCCGCGGCGCGCGTTGGTGGTGGCATCCGCACCGAACAGCGCGCCCGCGAGTGGCTCGACGCCGGCGCGGCCAGGATCATCCTCGGCACGGCCGCCACGCCGGAGCTGCTCTCGAGGCTCCCCAGGGAACGCGTGATCGCGGCGCTCGATGCGCGTGATGGTGAAGTTGTCGTCGAGGGTTGGCGCAAAGGAACCGGTGCGCGTATCATCGACCGCATGGTCGAACTGCGCGACCATGTCTCCGGGTTCCTCGTGACCTTCGTCGAGCGCGAGGGACGCCTCGGCGGGACCTCGATGGAGCTTGTGCCCGAATTGATCGCTGCGGCGGGCAAGGCCCGTGTCACCATCGCCGGGGGAGTCACCACCGCCGGGGAGATCGCTCAGCTCGACCGTCTCGGGGCCGACGCGCAGGTCGGCATGGCTCTATATACTGGGAAGCTTTCACTCGCGGATGCCATCTCGGCGCCTCTCCTCTCGGACCGGCCGGACGGATTGTTTCCAACGGTCGTATGCGATGAGCGCGGCGTCGCGCTCGGGTTAGCCTACTCAAGCCGAGAGAGCATCGCGCGCGCAGTCGAAACGCGGCGCGGCGTGTATCACTCACGCAAGCGCGGCATCTGGGCCAAGGGGGAGGGATCCGGCGCGACGCAGGAGTTGCTTAGCATCGATCTCGACTGCGATCGCGACGCGATCCGATTCACCGTGCGCCAACACGGGGCGGGGTTTTGCCACGAGGGCACGAGGACGTGCTGGGGTGCCGACCACGGGCTCGGGCCGCTCTCGCGTCTCTTGGAAACTCGAATACAGTCGGCCCCTGCGGGTTCGTACACGGCGCGATTGTTGAACGATGCCAATCTGCTCCGGTCCAAGCTGATCGAAGAAGCGGGGGAACTCGCCGACGCAGTGTATAAGGAGGACGTCTGTCACGAAGCGGCCGACGTGCTCTACTTTACCTTGGTCGCAATGATCCGCGCAGGGGTCCCCTTGTACGAAGTTGAAGAGGAGATGACGCGCAAGTCGCGCAAGGTCTCCCGCCGACCGGGGGACGCAAAGCCATGAGCATGTCCAACCTAAAGCACGTCACCCCCGAGGAAGCCATCGAGCGGCGCCACGAGCCGATCGATCCGCGCACGATGATCGCCGCGGAGGAAATCCTCCAGAACGTGAAGCGCTTCGGCGAGGCCGGCGTGCGACGCCACGCGGAACATCTCGGCGATATCGAGGTCGGCGCTCCGCTGATCATCCCGGGGGAACAGCTCAATGCGGCACTCGAGGGGCTCCCTCGCGAGCACCGCGACGTTCTCCTGCGGACCGGTGAGCGCATCCAGACTTTCGCCCTCGCGCAGCGCGCCGCACTCTCTGAGGTCGAGATCGCCGTACCCGGCGGCAAGGCGGGCCACACCATTTCGCCGGTAGCCGTCGCGGGATGTTATGCACCCGGGGGGCGCTTCCCGCTCCCCTCCTCCGTCTTGATGACAGCGATCACCGCGCGTGCCGCGGGTGTCCCCAAAGTCTGGGTCGCTTCGCCCCGCCCCGCGCAGATCACCATGGCGGCCGCTGCGGTGGCGGGCGTGGACGCGCTTCTCGCGTGCGGGGGCGCCCAGGCCATTGGCGCATTTGCATTCGGAGCCGGTTCCATTCCCAAGTGCGACGTCGTCGCGGGCCCGGGAAACCGATGGGTCACGGCGGCCAAGAAACTCGTCGCAGGCGATGTCGGCATCGACATGCTCGCGGGGCCGTCGGAGCTGCTCATCATCGCGGACTCGACCGCGAACCCCAAGCTCGTGGCGGCAGACCTGCTCGCCCAGGCAGAACACGACAGCGACGCGTGCGTCGTCTTGGTCGCGCTCGACGCCGGATTGATCGAAAGCGTCGATCAAGAACTCGGTAGCCAACTTGAAACACTGCCCACTGCCGAGACCGCACGCTTGGCGCTCGCCAACGGATGCGCGGTGGTTGCGCGTGATCTGGAGGAAGCGATCCGCATTTCGGACGCGATCGCGCCGGAGCATCTGCAGCTACACCTCGCGGATGCCACTGCCGTGGCGCCACGCATGAACAACTACGGCGGGTTATTCATCGGGATGGCGTCCGCGGAAGTGTTCGGTGATTACGGATTCGGGCCGAATCACACCCTTCCAACCGGCGGGCGCGCGCGATTCACGGGCGGGCTCTCGGTGCTGCACTTCCTGCGCGTCAGGACGTGGCTGCGCGTGGATGACACGTTGCTCGCGAGCGCGGCGATCCTCGACGCGGCGGTTTTGGGGGAGTTGGAGGGGCTGCATGGGCACGCACGCGCGGCAATTTTTCGCACCTAATGTGGCCCCGATCTTGCCATGGGATTGATTTCCTTCGCGCGCAAACAATTTCCTACCATCAGGAACCCCGAAAAAACGGGCTTTTTTGAGGTGGTGTGACAAAATTGAGCGGTGGGTGTCGATTTTCTCTTGCGCCAGTGTGACGCACCGGGGATAAGGAACCATCACTTCTGTACGAAGTGCCCGCTGGCCAAAGCGGCACTTCCAACCTCCAGCGGAGAAACACCCATGAATCGCATGTATCGCAACTCCTTCACGAGCCGTCAGGGCGCCATCTCGACCGAATACGTCATCATCCTGGTCCTCATCGCTGTCGCCGGTATTCTCGGCTTCATGTTCCTTGGCCAGCAGCTCCGCAACCAGTCCCGCAACATCACGGACAAGGTCGCCGGTACCTCCTCGACGAACGTCGGTGTTGAGCGTATCGACACGCAGGAACTGACGACGGACCGCAACGACATGACCGGTAAGGCCGCAGGCGAAGCCGAAGGTCAGGTTCCGACGGGCACGCAGTAATCGGACGGAAATTCGCCGGACTGCACATGCAGCCCCGATTTGTCTCTTCTTCGAAACAGCCGCAGTCTGGCGCTCTCCGGTTTTCCCGGCCGTGCCAGTTGCGGCTGTTTCATTTATGACTTGCGTCTGTTCAGGGCCCCACACTACGAAACGCGGCGTACGTTGTGACATCGCGTTTCAGGACGGAATTCGGGTTGTCGCCTAATCTCTACGAATTCTTGCAGTTGAGCGTGCTTGGTTTGATCGTGCCTGTAACGATCTATACCGACCTGCTCGAAGGCAAAATCCTGAATGTGCTGACGGTACCGTCGGCCATCGTGGGCTTGCTGCTCGCGTACCTCTACGGGGGGGCGGGGCTGCTAAACAACCACTTTTGGGCGATGTTATTGGGCATGGGGATCTTCATGATTCCCTACCTTATTTCTGGATTTTCCAGTGGCGGGCGCGCCAAGCCTGTCGTTGGCGCAGGGGACTCGAAACTGGCCGGAGCCGTCGGTGCCATCTGGGGCGTCGGCCTCGTCCTAAAGGTCGTAGAAGCAGCCATCTTCTCCGGAGCGGCAATCGGCATCGTAATGATCGCGATCCAAGTCTGGAAGAACCGACAAGCGGAGAAGGCCGGCACGCCGGAGAAGAAGATTTCCATTTGGAAGATGCGGATTCCGTTTGGCACGGCAATCTGCTTCGGCATTATTCTTACGTTCACGAACAACTACCTCCTAAAGTCAGGTGCGTAATGAGAAGCAAGCTCCCTCTCATTGTGGCCTTGATCCTTGGCTTCATTTCGTTTGCCGGGATCGGGCAATACATGCAGAAGAAACTGAAGGAAGCGGAAGTGATCGAGGATACCGTCCTCGTTGCCTCCAAGGAACTGAAGCCCGGGTCGGTCCTGACCGCGGACGCCATCGGCAAGAAACGCTTCCCCGCCGCCCTCGTCAGCCAGATGGCTGGCGTCTATAAGCCGGGTGACGAAACCCGCATCGTCGGCAGCAAGATCGACAAGGAAGTCCGCGTCGGTGAGCCCCTCTACCGCATCGCCCTCCGTGGCGGTGACGTCAAAGCCGGGGGCAAGCGCTTCGTCGACAACCTCCTTCGCGGCGAGCGCGCGATCTCCCTCCCGCTCGACTCCGTCGGTGCCATCTCCGAGTTCGTCAAGCCCGGCGACCGCGTCGACATCCTCGCGAACCTCGAAGTCCCCCAGACCACGATCCGCACGGTATCCATTCCGAATCAGGGCGTTCAGGAAGTCCCCGAGACGACCTACACCCCCTCCACCCTTTTCCTGCTTGAAGGTGTTAAAGTCTTGGCGGTAGGCACAACCTACCTCGATCCTGAATCGCCCATCGGCATGTCGGAAACCGTGGGAATCGGCGGAGGCGCGTCATCGATCACGATCGCCGCAACCCCGCATGAGTCCCAGGTCCTGACATTTGCGATGCGCAACGGAAGCTCACGTCCCGGCGCAACCAGCCGTTCCGGCGGCGTGACCTTTACGATCCTGCTGCGCCCCATCGGGGACAACACAACGGTCGGCGAGCGCACCAACGTGCGTTACGACGACTTCCTCGACCTGACCAAGCTGGAGGAAATCCAGAAGGAGCGCAATCTGCGCCTCCCGAAGGAAAACCAATCGGTGGATATCTTCTCCGGTGGCGAGCAGCAAACCCCGTAAGTTTCTTCACCCCGAAACTCAAAAAACTTTCATCTGAAAGGGTACTTGTATGAAGCAGAAAAACGTTCTGACCATCGCGACGGCACTGGTTGTGGGGATGACCAGCGTTGGATTCGCCCAGAGTAACATCGGGAAGGCACCGCTGCTTACCCCAACCACCACTGGCAACGTCAGCGTGACGACCATCGTTGGGCAGAATCAGGCCGATGAGCCGGCCGCCGCTGCCACAAGCGCCCCCGCAGCCACGCCCGCCCCGACGGCAGCGCCTGCGGCCAACCGTCGCGGCGGTGAGGAGCAGGCAGAGCAGACCTATCGCAAGAGCGTCGGTGAAGACGAAGTCCTCCCGGTGCGCGGTGCCAAGACGATCGCCGTCAGCAACCAGGGCGTGGTCACGGCATCGGTCATGGCCAACGGTCAGGCAGTCCTCGTCAGCGCCAAGGGACGTGGCACGTCTGACGTTCGCATCTTCACCGATGACGGCGTGCGCGTTTTCCGCTTCGTCGTCAGCGGTGCCAACCTTGAGGAAGAACTCAAGATGGTCCGCGAGCTCCTCACGGACGTTGTTGGCGTGAACGCCGACAAGAGCGGCGATGCCATCGTCTGCCGCGGCCGCATCACCAGCGCCGAAGACGACCGCAAGTATCGCCAGATCATCGACCGTTTCGACGTCATCGACCTCGTTGAGGTTCGTGTCTCCATGGTCGAGCAGGAGCGCGCCCTTGCCGAACTCAGCAAGAAGCTCAACGAGCGCAACTACTCCACCGTCAAGGCCCAGCTCGTCACGGACCCGACGGGTGACGTCGGCGTCTGGCTTACAGGTGTGGTCTACACGGACCAGGCAAAGGCCGAGACCGAAGAGATCGCCGGAATGTACTTCCGCAAGATCATGAACCACGTCGGCCTTGAGAAGCGCATGGTCGAAATCGATGTCACGCTCGTCACTGTTGACCTCAACAAGACGAACGATCGCGGCCCGGCTCAGGGACCGTACAGCAACATCGACGTCGGCGTCGGCAACACGCTCGGCAAGGTGAACCCGTTCGGCGACGCAGATGCTGACCCGGGAACACCGGGCGAGTTCGGCACCGAAGGTATCTTCGGCAGCACGGACGGAACCGACTGGAGCGACACGAACCTCGACTTCAAGCTCCTAAGCGGCATCAAGTCCCTTCAGTTCCTGAAGAACAAGCGCTACACGACATACTACGGCGAGCAGCATCAGGCCGTCGTGAGCGGTGAAACAGCAAAGTTCCAGGACGGCAACACGATCTACGTCCCGCTCGTCGGCTCGCAGACCGCGGGCCTCGCGACGATCGAAACAGGTCTCACTGTTCAAATTCGTCCGGAAATCCTTGAGAACACCAAGATCAAGACAAACGTGACGGTGAACCTCTCCGCCGCGTCGCAGAGCGAAACCCCTGAGTTCTCCTCTGAGGACGGCGGTTCCTCGCAGTCATCGCTTCAGCTCAAGAAGTTCAACTCGGCATCGACGCTCACCGGCGAAAACGGCCAGACGATCGTCGTCAGCGGCATCAACTCGAACCTCTTCGGCATGACGAAGGACTCGACGCCGCTTCTCGAGCAAATCCCCATCGTCAACCTCGTGTTCAAGAAGCAGGGCCGCCGCGGTACGAACGTGCGCTCATTCTTCTTCATCACACCCGAAGTCCCGAACACCTACGAGGAAGCCGGACGCCGCGCCTTCTCCGCGACAGCCCCGCAGGCCAAGCAGTACTACAAGGCTGACTCGGCATATCGCGAAGGCAACTGGGCCTTCTACCTTGGCTGGGCGAAGGACGTTCCCATGCCGCCGGAGCCGACACCGGCACCGGAAGAGGGTGACGGCACCAAGGACTTCATTGACAAGATCGAGTTCTAATCACGCTAATGTGACCGAGCTTCGGTCACGTGATGTGAAGTCGACTCACGGGGGAAGTGGCCTCAAATCCCTTCCCCCCATATCCTCTGAGAGAAAAAGCCAGCCAGTGGTCCGGCTGGCTTTTTCCAAAATCGCGTCGTGAACTATGGCCGTTACACTTAAGGCAAAAGCAATGAGTGGGGATCTGGAGGCCGATTACCTCCTGACAACCGCCGAGTTGATCGTCGGGCGGGATCCCGTGTGCGACGTCGTCATCAATCGCAACACCGTCTCCAAGCGCCATGCCCGATTCATCCGGCAGGCAAACGGCTCCTATCAGGTCATCGATAACAACAGCAGCTCCGGTGTCTACGTCAACGGCACCAAGGTCACCTCGCACATGCTCGTGCAGGGCGACCAACTGATTTTGGGCGACGTGCTGATCCATTATGTGGAGGAAGCCGACGCCAGCGAAAACACGATGGGGTTTGCGGACTTTGGGGCCGCCAAGACCGAAGTCAAAGGCGCCTCCAAGCCCGGCACGGAGACCGTCGACTTTGGTGTCGGCGCTTTCCCGGGTGGCGACGTTCCGAACGCAGAAACAATGGAAATGGAACAGCCAAAGGGGCCACCCAAACGCCCAAAGGCCGCCGAGCCTCCTGCTCCCCCCGCCGGCAAGAATGCCGCCGTCCCCATTCAAGTGGACGAATACGAGTCCGAACAGTCCTATGTGGACATTCGGATGGGCGCGAGTCCCTTCGCCGATCGCTCCAAGAAGCAGGCCGCGCGTCGCGACACGTACACGAACCTCCGCGCCGAGGTGCACGAAAAGCTCGTCGAGGCGATCCGCCTCCGAGGTGTGGCTGCGGAGAACCTCGCGGACGCAGAACTGTGGAAGAAGGCTTACTCCACGGCGAACCAGATCATCTTCGAAATGCAGCGGGCGAACAAGATCCCGGAGGGCGTTTCTCCCAAGCGCCTCCTCAAGGACGTGCTCGACGAAGCACTCGGCCTCGGCCCGATCAACGATTATCTCTCGGATCCCGCCATCGAAGAAATCATGGTCAACGGGCCGGAGAACATCTTCGTCGCCAAGCGCGGCAAGACGCTCAAAACGAAGCGGCGCTACATCGACGACGAACGACTCCTGACGGCGATCAACCGCATCGTCGCACCGCTCGGGCGTCCGCTTAATCAGGCGCGTCCCCTTGTGGACGCGCGCCTCGCAGACGGCTCCCGTGTGAACGCGATCATCCCCCCGGTATCCCTTGTTGGGCCCGTGCTGACGATTCGTAAGTTCCCGTCCAAGCCGCTGACGCCGGATGACCTCGTCGCGAAGAACTCGATGAGCCCCGCCATCAAGGAATTCCTGAACATGGCGGTCAAACACCGCCAGAACATCGTCGTCGCAGGCGCAACCGCCGCCGGCAAGACGACTCTGCTTAACGTCATCTCCACGTTCATCCCATCCGATGAACGCATCATCACGATCGAGGACTCGGCGGAACTTCAGTTGCAGCAACCGCACGTCATCGGTCTGGAAGCGCGCCCCCCCGGCGGTGAAGGTGGCACGGCCGAGGTCACGATCCGCGACCTCGTCAAGAACTCGCTCCGTATGCGCCCCGATCGCATCGTGCTCGGTGAATGCCGCGGCGGCGAAGCGCTCGACATGCTTCAGGCCATGAACACCGGCCACGACGGCTCGCTGACCACGGGTCACGCGAACTCCGCCAAGGACATGCTTTCACGTCTCGAGACGATGTGTCTCATGGCGAAGGGCATCGAGCTCCCACTGCAGGCAATCCGCGAACAGATTTCTCGCGCCGTGCACCTGATTGTTCACTGCGAGCGCTTCCCAGACGGCAGCCGTCGTATCCACGAAATCGTCGAAGTGCTTGGCATGGAGGATGGTCAGTACATCGTCCATGACATCTATCGTTTCGAATACAAGCTGGACGCAAAAGGCAACCTGACCGGACGGTTTGTGCCCCTCGGGCGCATCCCGCAGTTCATCGAGAAGCTGAAAGAACGCGGCGTGGATGTACCGCTTGAAATCTTCATGCCCGAATGAGGTCGTAAACCGTGGAACCAATCATTATTGCCTGTCTCATCGGTGTCGGTATCAGCATCGCCCTCATTGGGTTTGCCTTCACCATGGCGCTCGATCAGGGCGCCGCTGAGTACTCCAAGAGATTCACCGCCAAGTCCTCCGCGACATTGGACGAGATGTTCATCTTCATGCCACCCGGCGCGATCCTGACGTTCAAGTTCGCCTCTGCGGGCTGCGGCGTCGCCGTCGGAGCCTTCCTCGGAATGAACCTTGAGGGGGCAGCCAAGCTGATCCCGATTATCCCACTCGCCCTGGTTGGCTTCGGGATACCCGACGCCTACATCTCGCGTGCCTACGAACGACGCGTGAACACGTTCCATCAGCAGATGGTGGACGGCCTCCAGATTCTGGCGAACGGCCTCAAGGCGGGTCTCTCCCTCCCCGGCGCCATGCAGATGATGGTGGATGAATGCCCCGATCCGCTCGCGGGCGAGTTTCGCCTGGTCCTGCAGGAAGTGCAGCTCGGCTCCTCACTCGAGAAGGGTCTCGAGGGCCTGACCAAGCGCATGCCGATCAGCGACCTCCGCCTGTTCGTGGCCTCCGTGAATACGATCTACTCGATGGGCCAGGGGCTCGTCGAAGTTTGCGACAACGCGGTCGCGGTGATCCGTGAGCGCTTCCGAATCGAGCGCCGCATCCAGACGCTCACCGCAGAAGGGCGCATGCAGGCCGCCATGTTGGCCAGCGCGCCGTTCGTCCTCATGCTTATTCTCTATTTCATCGACCCGAGTCTTGTCGAGAAGCTCACGAACACGATCGCCGGAATGATTATTCTGGTCTTCGTCTGCGTCTTTGACGCGATCGGCTTCTTCGCCATTCGCCGGATCACGAACATCCAGGTCTGAGGGCAGGGGATCCATGGAAACCGCTATTGAGGTCATGAAGAACAACCCGCAAGTGGTCTTGTACGTGATCCTTGCGAGTATCAGCGTGGCCATTATCTCCTATTGGCTCGCTTGGCTATTCGAGGACATCGGCGAGGAGTTCGGCAAGGTGGACGCCGAATCCGTCGGAATCTTTTACGTCATGCTTCCGTTGGCGCGCAAAATGAGCCCCGGCCCGTGGCTGCTTAAGTTCGGACCGGCGAGAGACTACGCCAAATGGGCAGAGCGCCAGCTCTCGCTCGGTGGTCTGGACATGATCTTCACCCCCGCCGACTATGTGGGTTCGCACTTCGTCCTTCTCTTCCTCGGACTCGCGTGCCCGTTCGCCCTCTTCGTGGCGATGCCCGACATCGACGGTCGCTACGTCGTGATGATGAGCATCATCCTCGGCAGCATGCTCTCCTTCTTCCCGTTCTACTACCTGCACACGATCATCGACGAACGTAAGTGGGCGATTTTCCGCGGCATGCCTTACATGCTGGACCTGCTCACGCTTCTGGTGGAAGCTGGTCTCGACTTCACGGTGGCCATGGAACGCGCGGCAACATTGCTCGGCAAGGGCCCGCTGCAAAGCGAAGTGAAGAGGTTCATCAAGCAGCTCCAGCTCGGCGCACTTCGCAAGAACGCGCTGAGCGAGATGGGCCAGCGTTCCGACCTGATGGAGATGCGCTCGTTTGTGACGGCGCTGATCCAGCAGCAGGAACTCGGAACACCGCTCGGGGGCGTTCTGCGCACCCAGGCGGAAATCATGCGCTTCAGGCGCATGCAGGTCGCGGAGGAACGCGCAAACAAAGCACCCACGAAGATCCTGATCCCGATGGTTCTCTTCATCTTCCCATCGGTTTTCCTCGTGCTGATCGGTCCGCTCATCTTGCGGGCAAGAGGGGAAACCCCCTAATTTCCAGCCTAATGCGGAGCTGACACGTCTCCATGGCGAGTTTCATCAAACTAGAAGTCGTCTCAGGACCCGATACCGGCAAAGTCTTCGAAGTCCGCGAAGTGGCCATCATCGGGCGTGGAGAGGACTGTGACATCGTCCTGAACGACCAGGCCGCGTCGTCTCAACACGCGCGCATCAATGTCCTGCCCTCCCCGACAATCACCGACCTCGGGAGCGCAAATCACGTCTTCCATCAGGGGCTCCAAGTTCTTGGCGCGGATCTGAACGAGGGTGACTCCATCCAAATCGGAGAGACACGCCTGCGCGTGAACTTCGACCTGGACGGTGGAGCTGCCCCCAATCGCGATCGCGAGAAGGAAAAGAAGCGCAAGGGCCTCCTGATGATGCTGGCCATCGGCATCGTCTCCGCGCTCGCGCTCGTCTTCTTCGGCCTCCGCCTGCGTGATGACCGCATCCGCGAGACGACGATCCTCAAGGCGAGCAAGTTCAGCGCGAGCGTCCCATTCAAGGACGATCGCATGACGGTGAATTACGCCCTGACGGAGCGCCGCGATAAGGGGCAAATGCTCCCATCGGACTTCAACCTTCCCGGCGTGGGTCTTTCGCTATACACGATTCCGTACTTCGGCGATCGCAGCCGCTACATGAACATCAAGGGTAGCATCCTCGAGGATTTCCGCGAGAACTACCGCAAGGAAAACGGGATCGGCCCGAACGAGAAGTTCGAATTCGACGCAGCCGCCGTGGAACGCACGGAACAGTTCCGCACGGCGCTGAATCGCGCCCTCGTCAACGAACTGCGTCTCGCGACCGTGTATCCCCCGGATCCGATGCAGCGCGGCATGACCTACCAGGAACGCGTCTGGGCACGCTATGCACCGCGTCTCGGCAACGGGCGCTTCGTCCCGAGCGAATCGAAGTTCGTGCTCGGTGAATACCGCGCCCTCCGCGTCGAGTATCGCGCACACGGCTACTCGAACCCGACGCCGAAGCCGCTCGTTCAGGAAGGTATCCTCAAGGAAGATACGACCCTCTACGTCTTCTTCTCGATCGAAAGCTGGGACGGGCTCGCGCCATCGATGAACATCAAGTTCTTCGCCCTCGACCTCCCAGCCGTCGGGGCCGAGCACGCGTCCATGCCGCAGGTGCCGCGCTATCCCGCCCTCGTCATCGCCCGCAACAAGTGGAACAACGAGAAGAGCGACGACTGGAACCTTTACGCCGCGACCGAAACCAACCACCGCTACATCAAAGCGGAAAAGGGTAAGGACGATCAGACGTTCGAAGAGCCCCTCAACCGCTTTCGTGTCTTTACGCGCAAGAAGGGCGAGATGCTCTACACCGTCTCCGCCCAGTACTTCCCGTGGCAGGAGGAGCGCCTGACGGATTTTGTGGACGACCTGCTTTCCTCGCAGGTGCTCGAAGGGCGCAAGCGCACCGAAACGCCGGCAGAACTCATCAAGATGGCGTTCGCGCTCGAAACGGAAGGGGACAACCTCGTCCCGCCGACGTTCAACATCAAGGACCTCGATACCTTCCAGGAGAAGGGCAAGTTCTGGCAGGCCTTCAATCGCTACCAGGAAGCCCTCCAGCTCCTGCAGGTCGCCGACAAGTGGCGCCTCGATGCGGACTACGACCGCATCTTCGAAAAGGCGCGCAAGTACTACAACTACTTCGAGGACGAGAACCGTTACTTCAAAAAGACGTACGCCCGCATCGAGGAAGACTTCCGATTCATCAACCGCATGCGCCGCAGTGAACGTCCGGCCAAGCTCAAGGAGCTGCAGGTGGTCGTGGACGAACTTTGGAAGATCGCCCTCTCCGGTCAGGAACCAGACCGCTATCAGCCCGACGAATGGTTCATCTATGCGCAGATCACCCGCCTGCGAATCCTAAAGATGCTTGAGGAATACGGCCCATGAGTTCAGGCGTCAGTCCCGCCTACATCAAGACCGCAGAGGACCGCATCCTCGTGCTCGACCGTCTCGAACAGACGGTCGGTCGTGAGGAAGGCGCGGACCTGATTATCGCGGACAAGAGCATCTCCCGCGTGCATGCGGTTCTCCGATATGACTCAGGGACCTGGACCCTCGAGGACCTCGAATCGCGCAACAAGACGTTCATCAATGAGAAGGCTCTCCAGCCGCGCACGCCAACCGCGCTCGCCGATGGCTGCACCGTGCATTTCGGCTACGTCAAAGTTTCCTTCCACATGGGTCTGCCCAACGCCGCTGCGGTTGATGTCGGAGCGACGGTGGCAATCAACATGGATGACCTGCGCAAGGCACAGCAAGCGGCCGCCGCACCCAAGCCCTCCGCTGAGCCCGAACCACCACCCCCGCCACAGGTGACCGCGGGCGGCACGATGGTCATGAAGCCGCTCAAGCGCGGCGAGGCCGCCGCCGTCCCACCGGATGCGCTCGGGTATCTCGAGCTCGCCTCCGTGGACAAGGCGATCCGCCTCTATATCCGCACGCCTGTCGCCAAGCTCGGCACGGATCCTCGCGAGTGCGACCTGCTCATCAACGAGCGCGAAGCCGACGGCGAGCACGCCGAGATCAGGTACAACCGCGACAAAACGATCACGCTCAAGAATCTTTCGAGCACGTTCGGCACGTGGGTCGATGGACGCCGCGTTGCCAAGGCGAACCTCGTCGAAGGCACGATGATCAAAATCGGCGATTCGACTTACATTTATCACCACATCAAGAACCCTGTGCTTGAGGAAGACAAGAACGCCGCAACTCGTGCAGCGATCCGGTTCCTCATCGTCGCGGTGCTCGTTCTGATGGCGGCTGCGGGTGGCTACTTCGTGTGGCTCAACTCTCAGCGCAAGCCGCAGACGAAGGGCCTCGGCGCGTCCGAGGTGGCCGTGCGTCAAGAGATCCTCGATCTCGTCAACATCGGCAAGTATGCTCAGGCCGCGACGCGCATTCAGGAAATCACCGACTCGAGCTCCATCGACGAAGCCACAAAGGCGATGGCTGCGGAACTGCGCGGCGACGTCGTGCTCCTGCGCGACGCGCGCGACGCAGTAACCAAGAACAACATCGGCAGGGCCTACGAAACCGTCCTGAAGGTGAGCACCTCCGGCGACGTTGCCGCACAAGCCAAGGTCGACATCGCGGACATCAAGGACAAGTACGTCCAGTACCTCAAGGACGTGGGCGAACGCGTCGTCGAAATGGAGAAGAAGGGGGAATTCGACGTCCTCCTTTCAACGACACTTCCCGCACTTCGTTCGACCGACAAGGTCAACGAGGACAAGTGGATCGCGACCGAGTCGCGCGTGCGCCTGAAGAAGAAACTGCTCGAGGCGTATCGCTCGGGCGTCGCCGAAGTGAAGAACGACTACGAAGCCGTGCGGACCAAAGTTGTCGCTGCCGCGGATGACGCAAAGGCTGCAATGGCCTCCGACTCCTCACTTGCGACGGAGTTGGCGCCGTTCATGGACAAGCTGAAGGACCTCGAACTCGACGCCGACTTCATGAAGGCGTACCTGACGTTCGACGGCTCCGTCGGCACCGAGTACATCAAGTCCATCTTCGCCTCGATCGGGACGGATTACGATGCCGGTCGTCGTGCGATCATGGAGCAGAGCATCGCGACGCTCGATCGCGCGATGGAACTCAAGGCAGAATTCGAGGCCGTCCTCCCGACCATTCAGGGAATGAAGCCCGACGTGAACCTGGTCAAGAAACTCGACACGCTTCTCGCCAACCGCAAAGAGGTCCAGCAACTCGAGCGCGACCCGCGTTTCACCCTCAAGGCAATCGCCGAACGCGACATCGAAGCCGTCGAAGATGCGAAGAAGAAGCAGATCAACGACGTTTGGACGCTGACCGCGCCGCCGATCGACCGGAGCACCTATGCCGGCAAGATCGAAGCGGCACTCGAGCAGCGCGAGCGCGCGTACCTGGTTCTCAGCATGTTCCCGCGCGAGGCACGCCTCGACCGCGATGACATGAACATCGTCCAGAACTGGGTGCGAGATCGGGACCTCGCAAAGATCTTCCAGGACGCCAACCGCATGTACAACACAGGACGCACGGATGTGACTCAATACGTCCTCGAAACGTACAAGACGACCAAGGAGGAACATGTCGTCATGAACACGGATAAGTACCTCGACCGTCTCGCTGCGGCCACCATCCCCGAGGACAACGAAACGGCAGATAAGATTCAGGCACTGCGTGATCGCCTTCGGACAGAGTTCAGGTAAGGCTCCGGCCTTGCATGAACCCGGTCTGGATATCCCATGATCCTCACGTCGCCGAAACTCAACGCGCGCTACGAGATCCTTCGCGAGCTGGGCCGCGGAGGCATGGGGCTCGTCTTCCTCGCGCGTCAGAGGTCCCTATCACGTGAGGTGGCCATCAAGGTCATCCCGCAGTCTGCATTCGTAAACGCCGACCTCAAGGCCCGCTTCGCTCGCGAAGTTCAGGTCATGAGTATTCTCAATCACGAAAACCTCGTAAACATCATCGAGTGCGACACGCTCGAGGATGGTTCCGCTTACATCGTGATGGAGTTTATCCCGGGCGAAACGCTCGAGGAGGTGCGATTGGCCGGCCCCGTCGCCGACTGGATGCAGGTCGTGCGTTGGGGCGCCCAGATGTGCGCGGGTCTCGCCCACGCGCATTCAAAGGGCATCGTGCATCGCGACATGAAACCCGCGAACGTGATGCTCCTTCCCGACGGCAAGATCAAGGTCATGGACTTCGGCATCGCCAAAGCCGAAGGGGCGCAGAACCTCACGATGGATCGCATCGTCGGGACGCCCGTGTACATGTCGGCCGAGCAGGCATCGGGAAAGCCGGTCGATCTTCGCACCGACATTTATTCGCTCGGCATGTTGATGTATGCGCTTCTGGCGGGCGCCGCGCCATTCGACGATCCCCGTGCCAACCCGATGGAAGTCATCATGAAGCAGGTGTCGCAAACGCCGGAGATTCTCTCCAGCCGCGCACCGGAAGTTCCCGAGCGCCTCGTCGAGCTCATCCACCGGATGGTCTCCAAGTCCCCGGATGAACGTCCTCAGGACATGAACGAAGTCCTCGAAGAATTGAAGATCATCGAGGCGAAGCCCGAGAGCGGATTCGCACGTACGTTCGCAGACATCGCAGATTCGTTCCGCTTCATGCCGCGCCTCATCTCCGGCCGCACCAAGTCATCCGATTTGGTGTTCATGGAATTCCTTCTGCCGGGCTTGTCCTTCATCGCACGCAAGCGATTCGGCATCGGGCTTCTGCTTCTGTCGCTGGGTGTTGCACTCTTCTTCGTGCCGTATGCCTTCACGACGAGCGCCATTCTCCGCGTGCTTTGCGGCGGCGCTGCCTACATCGGATCAAAGGGGCGAGACCTTCGCCCGGCGGTCGAGTTCCTTTGGCACCATCGCCAGACACCAATCGTCTTCTTCATCATCGCGCTTTTCTCGATCGTGTTCGGCCTGTTCGTGCACGACACGCAGATGCTCGAGGCCGCCGCTGCCGCCAAGGTCGCGCGCCCCGAAGTCGCCGCTGCAACACCCACACCGAAGAGCACGCCGACGCCGACCCTCACGCCCACTCCCACTCCGGTCGAGGTTGCCATTGCGGAGACGCCAACGCCTACACCCGTCGCGACTCCCGCCGTTCGTCCGACCAGCACGCCGCGGCCCACGCCACTTCCATTGCCGACTCCCGCAGGAAACGTCGATTCGAGTTCGGGGCTGACAAGTGTGCTCGGCGAGATCGCAACCCCCGCGCCCATCATCCGCAAGGTGACGCCGACCCCTGCGCCAACTCCGTCCGTCGGCACCTTGCTGCGCACCCCGGATCGGTTGATGGACGAGGTGAACAGGATCCAGCGTGAAGAAGACTTCAGCAGCCTCGAAGTCATGCTCCGCGAAACTCAGTCCGCCCCCGACACCGATGTGCGCGCGCTTGCCGTTAGGACATATCTGTCCTACCATCTTGCACAGAAGGAAATCGCTCGTTACGAGGATGGTGTTCGGCGCGGCATCCGCTCATGGAACAAGGACCTTGAACTCCTTCGCGCTGCCATGCGCGCCAAGCCCTCCGACGATGATGTCAATTTCGTCCTGGCCCTCACTCTGGAGCAGCCACTGTTCATCTCGATGTCTTTCACCCGCGTGAACCACTTCTCGTCTGCCTATACGAACGATGGTGCGAAGGCCATCCTGACGGAGGCTCTTCGCGGCGAGAATTGGGACAGGCGCGCCGCCGCTGTCTTTGCGATGAAGGAACTCGATTTCAAGGAACTCTCCGCCGACATTGCAGGAATGATGATGTTCCCCTCCACGAATCGAACAGCCTACGAGATGGTTCGAGACACGGCGATGCCGTGGCTCGAGCGATTCGGCACACCCGAGGCCATCCCCGCACTGCGCGAAGCGGCCGAGCGCCCGGACATCCTGGGCTTCGACCGTGAAGAAATCCGAAACCTGGTCGCAAAGCTGGAGAAACGATGAGCCACGCGAATTCAAATCGCCGTGACACCGCCTCTCGCTCTGGCTTGGATGGTGGAACGACAACAGTAGATGCAGGAGTTTGCCCGACCCGCGAGGTCGTGTCGCAGCGTTCGCACAGGACGTCGCGCGGGCTGACGCACTCGCCCTCTAGAAACGGATCACGCTCAGGAATGTCCATGCGCCATTTGCTTCTCGCTCCACTTGCACTATCTCTCTTGATGGCGGGCGGATGCGCCACGCGCAAGGACATGGATGCCATGCAACTCCGCATGGTGGATCTGGAAGCCAAGTTGACCGAACAGGCAACGCGCTCGGAAGACTACCTCGCGCGCTATCAGGCCTTGCGCGACCAGATGGAAATGGAATTGGTCAGGGCGGGTAACACCGCAGAATCGATCGAGAAACGCATGCGCGACCTCGATCGCGCCGCGGGCGGTCGTCTCGACGATCTGCGCCGCGCCGTCGATGCGACGCAGACAATCGACATGCCCGTTTCGCCCTCTCAGGCCAAGGTCATCAACGCCCAAGTCACCGCGGACATCGACGCGAGGACCGCAGACATCAAGAAGCAGATCGAAGAGATGCGCGCCGCGATCGCCGAGCTCAAGTACGCCACCATGACGGATGAGCCTCCCGCGCTCAATCGCCCGGTCGCCGATGTCCAGGACCTCGATCGTAAGGTCGAGTTGATTCGCCAGGACCTCCTCAAGCGCATCAACAATCAGGGCGCCGATGTCACTTCGTTTCGATCTGTTTCCCAGGATCGTTTCGACGAGCTCTCGCGCCGACTCGATACGATGGGCAATGCTGTCCTGGAAGCGCTCAGGACGCAGGAGGCGAAATACTCCGAGGCGCGCGACGCCAACATCAAGGCGCTCAAGACGCTCGAGCCCACGATTCAAACTGAGGCAGCCGAAACCCCCGCGGCCGACTCGCCCAAGAAGTAACAGCACCGCATCACGCAGCAAACGTCTCGCGTCACCCTTGAAGAACAGGTCCAGGACCCCCGGCTGATGGCTTCCGAAGGAACCGACGAACTCTACTCTGCCTTCTCCAGGTACCAGATCATCGGCGTGCTCAACACGCTGAAGTCTGGCAAGGCCGTGTGCTGGTTGGGGGAGGAGAAGAATTCGAAGGACAAGGTAGTCATGCGTGAGCTCGCCACTCTGGCCGAGGTCACCAACTCCCGCGTGTGGGTCGAGCGCGACTGGAAGAACTGGGCCAAGGGGATCGAACTCTCCCTCGGCGACGGGAGCGCGCTCTATGTGCGCCAATGGATCGAGGGCGTCTCGCTCGCGCACTACATGGCCTACGCCAAGGAGAGCCCGGACGAAGAACGCGCACGTCACCTCTTCGCGAACATCGCCGACGCGCTGAAGCCCCTCCACGAGGTGGGCAAGGCGCACGGGCTTCTCAAGCCGAACAACGTCATCCTGACCGCAGACGGATTCTCCATCACGGACCCTTGGATGGGGGACGCGATGGGGTCAGACGACACGCCGAGTGATGCCGCCATGATCGGGGTAATCGCCGGAGACCCGCACTATCTCTCGCCGGAGAACCTGAAGAAAGGTGTTCTCCAGCCGACTTCGGACATTTACAGCCTCGCCGTCGTCCTCTATGAATATCTGACAGGTTCAAGACCGTTCACAGATGACAACCCGGTCATGATCGCCTATCAACACCTCGCGACGGAAGCCAAGGGCGTCCGCACGCGCCGCACGGACCTCAGCCGCAGCCTTGAAATGATCCTCCGCAAGGCCATGTCCAAGAAACCCGCGGATCGTTTTCCCAACGGTCCCGAGTTTGCGGAAGCACTTCGAGGTGAGTACACGAGAACGGAGGGGAAACTACTCCTCCCAAAGCCGCTCCCTGATTCAGAGCCGTTCCCCGAGGATATTGTGGCGCTTCCATCGAAGAAAAAGGACCCCGCCCAGGGGAGCGATGACCCTCCCACGCAGGAGATTCCGGTTCCCCGTTCCTCGACGGTCCGATCCAAGTCCACCGAGTTCGCATTCATCTCCGTCCTCGAGCTGCAGCGTGCCGTCAGCACGGCGCAGGCGAATCCGGGTGCATCGCTCGACAAGCTGCGGGAACTCGTCAATTCCGAACGCCGCACCGTCAACGACAACGAGCGCATCCCACCGCTCTTTGCGGCCGAGTCGTGCTCCAAGCGACTCCCGGCCAGCGCGTGGAATAACGCTCCCAAGCCGAAGCCCAGCACCGGCCCAATCTCGCAAACCTTGGCGCAGATGCTCAAGGACGGGGGCAGGGCGGAAATCTCAGGCAGAGTCCCGCCCAGAGTCACCCATGCGGGTCAGGGCGGGCAGCAGAAGGGCATCGACGAAACCCCGGAGCCCACAAACCGCACATTCATTCAGTTCCTGGAGGAGCAGCCGCTCTGGTTCTACGGCGTCCTCCTGGTCCTCATCGTCATGATCATCGCCTTCGCCCTCCTGATGGCGTTCAGCTAATCCCTCAAGGAATTCCGCCATGTCATCCGGCACCGCCAATGAAATGAACGCCTTTGTTCAAGGCGCATCTCGTATCTTCCTCAATCCGATCCTTCCCCTGCTCGACGACAAGTCCGTCACGGAAATCATGATCAACGCGCACGACAAGATCTACATCGAGCGCAAAGGCAAGGTCGTCAAATCCGAGGTCCAGTTCGCGGACGAGAAGGCCGTGGCTGCCGCCGCGAACATCATCTGCCAGTTCGTCGGCAAGAGCCTGACCAAGGACACACCCCGCGTGGACGCGCGACTCCCGGACGGATCACGCGTGCACATCATCGGGCCGCCAGCGTGCAAGAACACCTCGCTCTCGATTCGCCGCTTCCCGGACAAGCCCCTCACCACGCAGGACCTCCTCAAGTGGGGGGCCGTCACCAAGGACCTGATCGAGTTCGTCGAACTCTGCGTCGAGATGCACCTCAACATGGTCGTCGCGGGCGGCACGGGCTCCGGTAAGACGTCCCTGCTCAACGCCCTTGGCCGTGCGATTCCTCCTTCGGAACGCATCCTAATCATCGAGGACACGTCGGAACTCCAGATTCTTCAGGACCACGTCGTCCGCCTCGAGGCGCGTCCCCCCGACGAAAAGGGGAAGGGCGGCGTTTCGATCCGCGAGTTGCTCCACTCGGCCCTGCGTATGCGCCCCGATCGTATCGTGATCGGCGAAATCCGATCCGGCGAAGCCCTCGACCTGATTCAGGCGATGACGTCTGGTCACTCCGGCGCGCTCACCACGGTCCACGCCACGACACCGCTCGACACGCTCTCCCGCCTTGAAACGCTCTGCCTTTACGCGGACACCGGTCTCCCCCTGACGGCGATCCGCATGCAGGTTTCTTCCGCCATCAACATCATCGTGCAGACGGCCCGTCTGCGAGACGGCTCCCGCAAGGTAACTGGCGTGACGGAAGTGCTTCACCTTGACGCGCACGGCAACCACTGCATCAACCCGCTCTTCAAATTCGAAGTCGATTCCGTGGACGACGAAGGGAAGATCATCGGCCAGCATCGCCCCCAAGGAAACCTGCCGTCGTTCTATGACGACGTCATTCGTCAGGGGTATCCTCTCCGCAAGGAGCTCTTCGCCCGCGATGGCAAGGAGCCCAAGATGCCCGAAGGCACCGGCGGCTACGGCAGCCACTGAGCAACGACGCACCCTCGCAACTCACCCCATGTGAGCCTTGGATGAGTTCACATGCCCAAACTTGATCGCCTCCGAGTCCGCGCGGCCGCCGGCCGCAAGCGGGTCGTCGTTCTCGGCGGGGGCTTTGGGGGCGTCTATACCGCGCTCGAACTCGAACGGCATCTCCCGCCATCCAGGTACGAAGTACTCCTCGTCTCGCGAGAAAACTTCTTCGTCATGTCCCCCCTCCTCTTCGAGGCAGGGAGTGGCGTGCTCGAGTTTCGCCATGCGGTGACTCCGCTGCGCGAACTCCTCACCACCGCGCGATACTATCAAGGCAGGGTCGAGGGGTTCCGACTCGGCGACGACGTCGTATGCGTGCGTTCCGCCGCGGGGCGCCCGTACGAGATCCGATATGACCATCTGGTCGTTGCGCTGGGCGGCGTCACCGATCGCAAACGCATCCCGGGATCGCAGAACGCCATCGCGTTCAAGGTCATGGGTGACGCGATCCTTCTCCGAAATCGTGTCATCGACCTGCTGGAAAAGGCCGAGACCGAAATCGACCCCGCCGAACGCAAACGCCTGCTCAGCTTCATCACCATTGGCGGCGGCCTCGTCGGGACGGAACTCGTCGGCGAGCTGACCGAGATGCTCGACAAGATGCGGAGCGACTATCCCTCGATCAAGTCATCGGAGATCAACATTCACCTGATCGAGGGCGGCCCGCGCCTCGTGGGGGAGATGTCACCGGAGATGGGGGGCTACGCCGCGAGCCTCCTCCGGAAGCGCGGCGTCGATGTGCGGCTCGGCACGTTCGTGAAAGAAATCCGCGAGGACGCCGTGCTTCTCCCCGACGGCACAGTCATTCCCGCGGGGCTCGTTGTGCTGGCCTCCGGCACCGCAGCGAATCCGGTTCTTGCCGAGAGCGGGCTTCCGCTCAGCAAGCGAGGCACCATCATCGTCGACGGCACGATGCGCGCCCGAGGGCTTGAGAACGTTTGGGCGCTCGGGGACTGCGCTCAAATCCCCGACGAGAAGGGAGAGCCCTATCCTCCGCTCGCGCAACACGCCGTGCGCGAGGCCCGCCGACTCGCGCGCAACATCGCCGCGACTCTCACAGGCCGAGGCTCAATCCGCCCGTTCCTTTACAAGAACAAGGGCACGCTCGCCGCGCTCGGCCATTACGCCGGCATGGCACAGACGCCGTTCTTCACCGCGACGGGCTTCCCCGCGTGGTGGATCTGGCGCACGTACTATCTCTTTCAGATGCCCCTTTGGAGCCGCCGCCTCCGCATCGTCATCGACTGGACGATGGCGCTCTTCTTCAAGCCCGACACGTTCAAGATCGACCTCGGGCCGAGGACTCCAGGGGGTGGGGGTACGTCGCTCTGACGGCGAGCGCGGACTAATCCTTCTTCAAATTATCCCGCAAAAACGCGCCCATCGTATCGACCGTTTCCTTGGATATGCGGCCTTGGATTTTTTGCTCGATGACGGCTTTGCGTTTGCCGGCCGTGAGGGTGAGTTCCGCGAGCGTCGAGGACTTGTCTCGAATGACAAAGTTCGGATCCTGCAGAATCTCCTGCACGATCTGGCTCATCTCGTACGGGCGAACGGGTTTGCCGACGACGTTGCGCACTCCCTTGTTCATCATCGCGAGTCGCTCGCGATAGACGTCCTTCTCCGTGATGAAAATCACCGGGATCGCGGCGGAGACGGGGTTCTTGTGCAGGATTTCAAGGAAGTGATATCCTGTCATTTTCGGGAGTCGTGCCGCCAAGATCAGCAGATCGGGTTCGACCGTCTGGACCTGAACCTCGGCCTCGCCCGGATCGCGTGAAACGAATGTCTCGCAGGTCTGATCCAAGATCGCCTTGAGCACGTCGATCAGTTCCGCTTCGGCCTCGAGGATCATCGCGCGCGGGCGTTCCCCGCTCTGCGTTCCGGGACGAAGACCGTGGATCGCGGAGGACGATGGCCGCGTCGGGATCACGGTCTGCCGCGTCGGGGGAGCTGGGGCCTGAGGGCGGAAACTTCGGTTCGGGGGTTGGCCGGTCGATTCGACGGCGGCCTGAATGCGCGAGACGCGTTCGTTGATTTCGGTGGGACGCGCGGTCGGCGGGACGGGGGTGCCGTCGTTGCTCTCGTGCTCGTCATCACCCGCGGGCAGGTCCTTCATAAACGGCAGCGGCGGGGTCGCGCGTCCGGATTTGATCGCCTCCAGCGAGTGTCGCTTCACCCCGGGGGTCATCGCCTCTAACGCGAGGGCGATGTTACGGCGCAGTCGATCGACTTCGAATGGCTTGGTGAGGTACACGCTCGCGCCGTACTGATAGCCGCGCTTCATGTCTTCCTTCGCATTGAGCGCGGAGAGCAGGATGACAGGTGTCTTGGCGGATGTCGGCTCGGAGCGGAGCTTCTTGAGCACGGCCCACCCATCCATCTCCGGCATCATGAGATCGAGGATGATCAGGTCGGGTTCGACCTTTGAAATCTTGAGCAGGGCGTCGCGGCCATCCTGTGCCGTGACGACTTCGTAGGCATCCGCAAGGGCGCTTTCAAGCAGGAACCGGATATCCGGCTCGTCGTCCACTGCGAGGATTCTGAACGGTGTCGCGGAGGTCATTGATTGGCACGCATATTCGACAAATTGGCTGAGGCGAAAATCAAGACGTGGCCTTCCCGAAGCATCTCAAGTATGCGCTTCGGCTCTGCACTGTCAAGTGATAGCAGATTCGAAATTCAGGGTTCTCCCCTCGGAATCGAAACGCAATCGGGGGATGGCGGAATTCCGCGCTCCGTTCTCCCGGGATGTTCCAATCGAAGTGGAGGAATTCCGCGCCGTCAGGTCGCGGCTGCGCTGAGCGCCATCGAGAGGAAGATCCGGCGCCCGTCGGTGCCGCCGAGGATCGCCTCGCACGCGCGCTCAGGATGCGGCATCATCCCGAGCACGTTGCCCTGCGCGTTGGTGATCCCGGCGATGGCATCGCAAGATCCGTTCGGGTTGGCACCGGGCGCGCGCATTCCCTGCGCGTCGCAATATCGCAGGAACACCTGACCCGCCGATTCGATTTCCTCCAGCAGTTCCGGCGGCGCGAAAAAGTTCCCGCACCCATGAGCGATCGGCAGCTTGAGCACGTCACCCTCCGCGAGCAAATCCGCCGTGAACGCCGTGCCGCTTCGCTCGACACGCACATGCACATCGGCGCAACGGAAGCGCCTCTGTGCGTTACGCATCAGCGTGCCCGGCAGCATCCCGCACTCGGTCAAAATCTGGAAGCCATTGCAGATGCCAATGACGAGTCCTCCCTCATCGGCAAATCGCCGCACCGATTCCATCACCGGCGATATCGCCGCCAGCGCACCCGTACGCAGGTAATCGCCGTACGAAAATCCGCCCGGCAGCACGACGCAGTCGATGTCCTTTGGCAGCACGTCGCGGTGCCACACCTCGACGACGTCCTGGCCGAGCACGCTGCGCAAGGCGTACACGCAATCGCGCTCGCAGTTTGAACCGGGAAAGACCACAACGGCCCACTTGGCGCTCATCGTGCCTCCACCGTCCATTCCCATGTCTCGATCAATGGATTCGCCAGTGCTTCGCGGCAAAGCCTTTCGGCCTCGCGTTCCACGACCGCGCGATCCTTCGAGTTGAACTGGATATGAAACGAACGACCCGCGCGCACATTCGCCACCGTGTCGTGTCCGGCCGCGACAACCGCCTGCGCGATGGCCTGACTTTCTGCATCCAGAATGTCCGGCTTGAGGTGAACGAGAACGTGAACTCGAATCATGCGACGCTCCGGCGGGGCGATTTGGGAAAATGCCGATGCGAAATCCTATGCGTTTGGATCGATGGGGCAACCGAGGGGTTCAAAGAATTGCGGGTCCGGCGCCTTCCCCGCACGAAGGGCATCCAGCGCATCCCTCAGCAGGTAACGATGCCCCGGCGAGCCCGGGAACAGCGTGTTTTCGGGCGCTCCGACATAGGCCACCTTCCCATCCTTGTCCAATACCCACACCGTCGGGGTTCGCTTGGCATCGAGCATGTTGCGCACTTTGTTCTCCGGGTCGGTGTACAAACGAAACGTCACGAGGCCTTCGTCCACCTGATCCTGCGAGCGCTTGATAAAGTCTTCGTCCACGCGCACGCCCGCCAAGATGCCGAGCACCTCCACGTCGTCCAAACCGGAGGCTTCCATGTCATTGATCAGGGACGCGCAGTTCGCCGCGCACGGGCAATCCGGCGAATGCATGACGATGACGGTGTACTTCCCCGGATCGCGATCACGAGAGAGTTTGTATGTCCCGCCATCGAGTCGTGGCACCTCAAAGTCGGGGAAGGTGTCTCCGACCCAAACCTTGACGAAACGATCTGTCTTCGTCGCCGGCGCGGAGGTGTCCTGCTTTCCAGTCGATGCGGGCTGCGAACTCGTGCCGAAGTACATGATCCCTCCGGCTGCGATGACAACGACCGCGACGGCGGCTGCGATTCTGAAGTTCATGCATTCACCTCGGTGGCTGTGGCTGCTGCAAGGCTGCGAACGTACTCCGCCACGGCTGGAGCAATCGCTGTACCCTCTTCAACGGCGCGGTCGATCACGTTGATCAATGCCGTGCCGACCACGATTCCGTCGGCGCCCGCAGCGACTGCTTCGCGCACATGTTCGGGCGTCGAGATTCCAAATCCCAGCGCCAACGGCAGCTCGGTAACACCGCGCAGGCGTGCAAGATAATCAGCGGCGGATTCACTCGCCGCGACATTCTGCGCGCCCGTCACACCGCGGCGGGAAATGCAGTAGAGGAATCCACTCGAGGCGCTCGCTATTTTCTTCATCCGTTCGGAGGGCGTCGTCGGTGCGACGAGGCTGATGAGGTGCATGCCCCGCGCCGCGCATGCGTCGCGAAGTGGGCCGCTCTCCTCGACGGGGAGATCCGCCGCCAGAATTCCATCGCCCCCAGCCGCGGCCACGAGACGTGCCGCCTGGGCATCCCCGCGCGCGGCAAAGGGATTGTACGCTCCGAAGAACACGAGACCGGTCTTCGAGTCATTGGCGCGAAACTCCGAGGAGAGGGTCAGCGCGCCATCCAGCGTCATCCCATTTTCGAGCGCGACGGACGACGCGCGCTGGATCACCGGTCCATCTGCGATGGGATCGCTGAATGGAACGCCGAGTTCAATGATGTCCGCACCCGCCGCCGGGAGTACCCGCAGCAACTCGCGCGTCGTCCCGGCGTTTGGATAACCCGCGGTAAGGTAGAGAATCAGCGCCCCTCGCCGCGAAGCGCGCGTGGCAGAGAAAATCGTGTCGAGTCGGTTCATTGTGTTCCGCTGCGGTGGATCGGCAACTTCATTTTCAAGCCCGAAAGTAGCACCGTTGCCGGGCCGGAGGCGATAGGCATATTGAGCTTCTCCTCCTTGCGCCGCGCCACCGGCACGCCGAAGTTCCCAATCATGATCTCACTCCCTCCAACCAGTCGAAGATTCCGCGCCGCGAGTTCACTTACGCTCCTGTTTTGCGCGCTCTGGATGTTCGTCGCATGTGGAAAACCCCAGCCCCCCAAGCCGCGCTTCGCGAGGATCGCCGTCGCTTCGAACTTTGCAGATCCTGCCCGCGCGCTCGCCGATGAATTCAGAAAGACGCACGATGCGGTGATCGAATTCACTCCCGGCTCCACCGGGAAGCAATACGCCCAGATCATCAACGGCGCGCCGTTCGATGCGTTCCTTTCCGCCGACGCCGCGCGTCCTGAACGACTCGAATCGGAAGGACGCGGCGTCGCGGGCTCGCGCTTCACCTACGCGCTTGGGCGGCTCGCTCTCTGGAGCACACGCGCCGATTTTGTCGATCCAAAGGGGGACGTCCTGCGTGGCAGTGCGTTCGCGCACCTCGCAATTGCCAAGCCCGACCTTGCACCCTACGGCGCGGCGGCGCAGTCGGCGCTGGAACACATGCAACTCTGGGACGACGTGCAATCGCGGATCGTCTTCGGTGAAAACATTTCGCAAACTTTTCAATTCGTGGAATCGGGAAACGCGCAGATTGGATTCGTCGCCTGGTCACAGATCATCCTGCGCACAGGAGAAGCACGCGGCTCGTTCTGGCTCGTGCCCAGCACGATGCACCCGCCGATCGCCCAGGATGCCATCCTGCTGACGGACAATGCTGTGGCGCGCGAGTTTCTCGATTTTCTGAAGACCCCGGCCGCGAGATCGTCGATCAAGAAATTCGGATACGATCTACCCGACGAATCGCCCGATGGTCAGCCCTGAAGACCTGAACGCGATTTGGATCACGCTGCGACTCGCGCTGACGACGACGACGCTGCTGATGCTTGTGGGAGTGCCGATTGCCTGGTGGCTCGCGCGCACGCGCAGCCGCGCGCGCATCATCATCGAGGCTGTCGTCTCGATGCCTTTGATCCTTCCCCCAACCGTGCTGGGATTCTACCTGCTGTTCTTCCTCGGGCCGAATGGTCCGCTGGGCGGACTCGTTGGCGAGGCATTCGTGTTCCGCTTTAGCGGGCTCGTCGTCGCGTCGATGATTTACTCGCTCCCCTTCGTCGTGCAGCCACTCCGCGATTCGTTCCTCACGATTTCGTCGGAGGCAATTGATGCCGCCGCCACGTTGCGCGCGGGGCCGATGGATCGCTTCCTGACGATCGTCGTGCCGCTCGCACGCCCGGGTTTCCTAACTGCCGCCGTGCTCGGGTTTGCGCACACGGTCGGTGAATTCGGCGTCGCGCTCATGATCGGCGGCAGCATCCCCGGGCGTACGCGCGTGATCTCGATCGCGATTTACGATCACGTCGAATCTCTTTCCTACGGTCAGGCGCACGTTCTCTCTGCGGGGCTCGTTGCATTTTCATTCGTCACGTTGTTGGTCGTGTACGCGGCCAATCATCGTTTCCGCGCAGTGACGCCATGATTCGCGGCCACCTCAGGTTGTCGCGCGGCGCGTTCACGCTCGATGCGCAATTCGAGATTCCTCCGGCGGGAGTCACCGGGCTATTCGGCCCGTCCGGCTGTGGCAAGACGACACTTCTGCGGGCGATTGCGGGACTCGCCCCCCGCGCCACGGGCACCGTGCAATTCGGTGAATCCCATTGGCAGGATTCGTCGCGGCGAATATTCGTCCATCCGCATGAACGTGGCGTGGGCCTCGTCTTCCAGCACGCCGCCCTCTTTCCGCACATGAGCGTCGCCGAAAACATCCGCTACGCGATCCAACGCCGCCCGCCGGAGTCCGGGCATCCGACGCTCGAGGAGGTCGTCGCAATCGCAGGTGTGGGCCATTTGCTCGACCGCGCCGCGCCATCGCTCTCCGGGGGCGAGAGGCAACGCGTCGCGATCGCGCGCACGCTCGCCTCCACACCGAGACTTCTCCTCCTCGACGAGCCCGTCTCCGCGCTCGATCTTGACAGCCGGTCCGTGCTGCTGCCCTACCTCCAGCAACTCTGCAAGTCGCTATCGATCCCCGTACTCTACGTCAGCCATTCCGCCGTGGAAATGGGGGGACTCGCCGACAACGTCTTGATCATGAGCGCGGGAAGAGTGCACGAGACGATCGACAAGAGCGCATTCGAGTCGCGACACGCGAACAAGAAGTCCTGAGCTTATCCCCCGCTCGGAGACGCCTCGCTCGGAATCGGGAAACCATTCTCGCGCAACACTTCAATGAACGCCGGGTCGCGGAAGCCCAGTTCGACCAGTGATGCCGCGACCGAGCGAGCCGTATCCAGTTTCTCCAACCGAATCGCGAGTTGCACGTAGCGAAACAGAATCGCGGAGTCGCTCGATGACTTCGCGATGGGCTCGATGGTGTCGAAGCCCTCCTGCCAAGCTGCGGTTGCTTTCGCGGAGTTGCCGTCCTGGTTCTCGACATCGCCCAGGATCATCAAGCTGAAGGCGCGCGAAGAGATCGCAGATGGAGTTTGAAGCTCTTGCGCCACCTCGCGATGGAGTGCGCATCCACTGAGGGCGAGTTCTCGCGCACCGGCAATGTCTCCGCGCTTCAGTTTCACGCGCGCGAGCCCGGAGCGAGTGATTGCCGTCTGCCCCCGCTGACGCGCTGTTCCGCGCCCATCGGATGCGATCGATTCGAACTTCTCCAAACTCTCAGTCAGGTGACTCAGCGCCGCATCCAACTCCCCGACGGACGAGAGGATTCCCCCTGTGCGATTCAGATAAACCGCAAGGTCCGAGGCCACGCGTTGGTTCTGGGGATCGGCGGCGAGAAGTTCGCGCGTTTCGGCGACGACTTTCTCCAGAATGGCAAGCGCCTCGCGCGTTTGGCCGCGTTGTTCGACGAGATCCGCAAATGCGACGATCGTTCGCGCTCGCCGCTGGCGTAGCGACGCATTGTTGGGCGATTGTTCGATGAGGCGCCCCATGATCGTCGTCGCGCTTGTGTAGTAGTCCCCCGCCTCGGCGAAGTTACCCTGCGTCTCTCTCAACGATGCGAGCCGCGCGTAGATCCCGGATTGCGTGTCGAGATATTGAGGCGCGTCGATGCCCGCATTCGTCAGGCGCTCGATCACGTCGCGCGCACGTTCCAGGTTCTCTCCGGCAAGTCCGAGGTCTCCACGCGCCTGATAGAATGCGCTCGAGGAGGCCAACGCGATCGCGAGATCGCGCGCCCAAAACGCATTCAGCGGATCGACACGGTAGATGTCCTCCGATGCTTTGACTTCGGCGCGATACGCCGCTTCCGCCTCTACAAATTTTGACGAGCGGTCGTAGAGAACAGCCATGCGCCCATACGCCGTGGCGACTTCACGCAGAGCGAGCGGCGAGAGCGGTTCCAAGCGAAGCCGAAGGACGCACTGTTCGCGTGCCTCCTCCATCCATCGCAGCTCGCTCTCAAGATTTCCGCGTCCCCCTTCAATGAGCGACAACTGCGACGCCGCGACCGCGTGCAGTCGATGCCACGCCGGGCGATCGGGGACTCGGGCGGCGCCTTCCTTCAGGACGCTCATGGCCTCTTCCAAACACTTCGTCGCGACATCCATGTTGTTGAGCTGAATTTCGACTTTGCTGCGCTGGATTAGAGACGTCGCGTACATCGCGCTGACGAACTCGACCCGGAAGTTCGTCTCCTTGATCGGGCGCAGAAGATTCGTGCATTCGTCGTACGCGGCGATCGCTTCAGCCATCATCGACACTGAACGGAGCGCGTCTCCATACGCGACCAGCGCCTCGGCGAGGTTCACAACTTTCTCGTCGCGATACTCTGCGCCTTCCGTGAGAAGTTGTCGCGAGAGTTCCACCCCCGTGCGCGCAAACGCGAGCTGGCTTGCTGCGTCGCCTTGCGCGTCGCGTGTGTACGCGAGTTGGCGGAGCGCCTGTGTCCGACGCACTTCGCTCGCTGGATTCCGTTCTTCCTCCGGGAGCGCGTCGAAGTACTCCTGCACTTTGACTCCCGTGTCGGCGAGCAGCTCCGTCCTGCCTAGCGAGCGCAGCTTGTCCGTGAGGTCGATCACCATGTAGCGGATCAACTCCTCAGCCGACTCGCGTGCATTCACCGCACGCTCGCGCGCTGCGTCCGCCGCATCGCGCTCTCGTGAAATCTCGCGTGTCGAAAGCAATCCACCGACAAGCATCATTCCCATCAGCAGTCCCGAAATCGAGAGTGCAAACACGCGCTGGCGGCGAATCATGCGCGCCCGACTTTCGGCGTATTCGATCTGCGTTTCCAGATCGTGCCGCGTGTCGCCATCAGGGAGCTGATGTGCCTGGACGCGTGCAAGAATCAGGTCGCCATTCTTGAGCGCCGCACTGGCGTAATCCCGCATCAGCAATTCGCGCAGCCCACCGAGCGCCGCGTTCCCTGCCCAAAGACTCGATGCGCGCGCCAACTCCGCTCCGCACGCGGCGTACTCGTCGTAGGTCAGGCCCCCCTCTGCCAATCGCTCGGCAAGCGCGTCTGTGATCGCGGTCGATTCACGCCGACGCCCCGTGCCGGCCAGATAGTCCTGCAGCGCGCGATGGAACTCACGCGCACTCTCGATGCGGTCCGCTGGGCGACGCACCATCGCGTGCTGACAAATCTCAGACAACTCCTGCGGCACCTCGCGATTGGGCGAGCGCTGCTCGGGTGGCTCCACTGTCGAGTACGCCGCGCGATAGAAGACACTCTTCGCGCTTCCTCCCTCGTGCGGATTCCTTCCCGTCAGGAGAAAGAAGAGCGTTCCACCCAGCAGGAAGACATCCGTCCACGGGCCCAAAAATGTCGGGCTGCGAAAGGTCTGCTCTGCCGCCATGTAGGCGACCGTGCCCGCCGGGTTCGTCGCGTTGTCCACCACGACGGGAACTTTTCCAGGCGCGACGGGATTCGCCATGCGCTCGAGGTGGTACTTCACCGCGAGGCCCCAATCCATCAGGTACACTTCACCGAACTCACCGACCATCACCTGCGATGCCTTGATGTCGCGGTGAATCACCCCGCGTGAATGCGCGAACGCGATGGCCTGCGCGACCGACGCCAGAATCGGGATGTGTTTCGCCAGGAAATCCGAGACCGACAATTCCTGAAAGTCGGTGTACAGCATCGAGTCCCACGGGCGCCCGCGCACGAGCTTCATCGCCAGCAGCGGGAATCCCGCGTCGTCGAATCCGATGTCGTAAATCGGCACGATGTTCGGATGATCGAGGCTCGCCGTCGTCAGGGCTTCCTGTCGGAAGTCCGCCACGTACGCGTTCGCATCAGACCCATCGGGAATCAGTTGTTCGCGAAGGTCCTGCCGCAGTCGCTTGACCGCTACCGCGCGATGCAGCGCGATTTGCTGCGCCTCCCAGACCTCGCCGAAACCACCCTGTCCGATGACCTTGCGCAGAACATAGTCGCGATCAGGATCGACCGAATCGAGTTCACTATCCGGCGGCGGGATGGGGGAGTCCGATGAGGCGACGCTGATGCTGCGTTGCAGTCGCTCCGCGCGTGGCGGACCTGGTTCGCCGGGGCGATGACGCGCCGTCGCGGCTACGCCACCATCTCGTCTCGGCGCGAACGTCGCCCCCGGATTATCCGGGAGGATGTCCTCAACAGTTTGGTCGACCTTCTCTGCCTCGGGGGTCTCCACGCAGCATCGATCCTGTTCGCCGAATGGCACGACAATTCATGATGCGCACCCTTCCACGTCGCGCGAAGGAGCACAAGCCCCACTCAGCGGGGTTGTCCCCCCGGCTGGTTACTGTTCCCTGAGTTCCGAAATCGCGCAGAGTTCCGCGTACTTGCCGTTCAGCGCGATCAACTCGTCGTGGCGCCCGCGCTCGACGACAACACCATCGTTCATCACGACGATCTCATCCGCCTGGCGAACGGTGGAAAGGCGATGCGCGATCACGAGTGTCGTGCGCCCCTCCATCAGTCGTTCCAGCGCCTCGTTCACGACGGCCTCGGATTCGTTGTCAAGCGCGCTCGTGGCTTCGTCCAGGATCAGGATCGGCGCGTTGCGCAGGATCGCTCTCGCGATGGCGACGCGCTGCCGCTGGCCGCCGCTGAGCTGCCCTCCACGTTCGCCCAACTGCGTCTCATAGCCTTCGGGCAACTCGGAAACAAACCCATGCGCGTTCGCCGCCGTGGCTGCTGCGATCAATTCCTCCGGGGTCGCGTCAGGACGCCCGTAGAGGATGTTGTACTCGATGCTCTCGTTGAACAGCATCGTGTCCTGCGTGACATAGGCAATCTGGCTGCGCACGCTTTCAATCTTCGCGTCGCGGATATCCACGCCATCGAATCGGATCGTCCCACCGGTCGGGTCATAGAACCTCGGGACGAGTCGCGCGAGCGTTGTCTTGCCGGAGCCACTCTTTCCGACGAGGGCGATACGCTTGCCGCGCGGGATCGTCAGGGACACGCCCTTGAGCGCAGGATCGCGTCCTTCGACGTAGGTAAAGTGGACGTTCTCGAATGTGATGCCAGACTTTAGGTGCGGAATCTCGACCGCGTTCTGGCTGTCCTGAATGTCGGGATTCTTGTCGATGATTTCGAAGACGCGTTCGGCGCTCGCGAGGGCGCGCTGCGCCTTGACGTATGCGCCTGAGACAGACTTGAGCGGGCGGTAGAACTGCGAGAGCGCGATGACGTAGGCGATGAATTCCGCCGCCGTCATGTCGGCCTCGGAACTCTTCAGGATCAGATAGGCGCCGATGCAAATCACCGTGCCCATGGCCATCATCGTCACGGTTTCGACGGCAGGATCCGCGAGCATGCGGAGCATCTCGCGCCGAATCTGACGGCGTGTGATTGCGCGCGCCGTGTTGCGGAATCGCCTGCGTTCGAACTCCTCCGCGGAGAACGCCTTCACGATCGAAAGGCTCGTGATTGTCTCACTGACGAGGTCGATCAGTTTGACGTCCTCGGATTCATCCGCTTTGCCCATCTTGCGGATTCTCTTTCCGAGCAGGGAAATAGGCACGATCACGAGCGGGATCGCCGCGGCAGTGATGAGCGTCAGTTTCGGGTTCAGGACGATCAGCAGGATAAACAGGAAGAAGACCTTTACCGGCTGCGTCAGCGCTTGGCCGATCATCGTGCCGAAGATCTGCTTCACTTGACGGATGTCGTTGTTCAACCGACCGATCAATTCACCACTCGTGTTACTGTGAAAGTGAGCGAGGTCGAGACTCAACGCCCGGTTGTACAACTCCATCCGGATGCGATTCGTGGAATAGATGAACGCTCGAGCGAGTTGGAACTTCGCGATGAACTCCAGAAATGCCTTCGTAATTTGCATCAACACGACGACACCGACGATCCAGAAGACGGCCTCCTCCCGCTCGTCCACCATGAACTCGGTCAGTGCTAGCTGAAGGCGCTTCCGCTGATACTCCCCCTTGAGAGTGATTCCTCTCTTGTAATCGGTGAAGCCTGAACCTGTGTTCTCGGCGATCTTGACTTCGAGTTTCTGCATCGTGCCGCGCAGATCAACGATGCGCTCTTCGCGCTTCTCCGGCTCGAGCATGATCTGCAACGCAGGAAGCAGCGCCAGGATGTTCGCGGCACCAAAGAACCCAGCGAACACCGAGATCAGCAGCCCGACAAAAATCTTTCCGCGATAGGGGTGCGCGTAGGAAAGCACGCGGAGCGCAACGCTCCGACCAGCCACGCTCAGCAGCCGATTCTTGCCCTTCTCGCGCGATGGTTCATCGTCATCCGCCGCGCCAGCGGAGACGGGATCTACTTCTGCCTTGGACATATTGCTTTCGCGTGACTTGGCACGGGCCGAGGGTCCGTGTCTGGCCGGAGGCATGTCAACACTGCGTTACCGGCGCCTGCGCTGACTCCCCTAGGATTCGAATCGGCTGGGTCCCTGCGGGCACGAGTCCGTGTGTCACCATCCGGCGACGAAACTCGTCGATGCCTTGAATCTCTGCCTCACTCAGCTCATAGCGGATCGCGTCGCGGAGGTAGCTCTCCAAACTCCCGCGCGTCATCCCTGAGTGACCTTCCCATTCGGCGGCGAGTCGCGCCACGTTCGCCTGACCGGCGCGACGGCAACGCACAAACGCCGAGGCGGTCTCGGCCTCGACGCGCACATTCGCGCGTACCGCCCAAGCCGCATACACGAAGGGGAGTCCCGTGAGCGACTTCCATGCGGACCCGAGGTCGAGCCGGTGCGGGAACTCATGCTCCCAGGACAGAGCTGTATCGCCAATGACGAGGAACGCGTCCTCAGCAGCGCTGCGCCAATCGAACGACGTGCGGATCGGTTCGTCGCTCGTCTTCTCCGCAGGGGAGATACCAAGCATGTCGCGGAGAACAATTCTCGCCAGACAGACCGAGGTCAGCGAACTCCGGTCGAGCAGGATCGTGCGCACCTCCGCAAGCGGCACCTTCGAGAAAATCTGCACGCTGCGCACGGGGCCGTCACTCGCGATCGCGCAACCCGCGAGGACACGATACGTGCCATTGCGGAGAATCTCCGCCATCGGCAGCGTCGCGACGTCGATCTCTCCCGCCGAGAGCAGGCTTCCCAACTCGCGTGGGGTCGCGCGCACCCAGCGATCCGAGGGCACGTAGGCATCGAGACCCTCCACCAGCGGGAGGATGTTGAGATACGGCACAAGGCCGAGCCTAAGGTTCGCCATCGGCGCGTTCGTCGAGGGGGCGGCTGTTTCGTCCATGTGCATCAGGCGAGCGAACTCCACGCCAAAATAAGGTCAATGCGCGGCGGCAAAGTGGAACCTCGCTTCGGGGCCGCGCCCATCCATTTTGACCGAGGGATCGTTGCTGGCCAGGTGGCGCAGAATCAGGAAAGCGGACTCGGCCTCGTCTGCCTTGCCAATGGCCATTGCCCAACCTTCGGCAGTGTGTGTCTCGGAGCTTTTTCGCATCGCGGTGACGAGAGCCGCCTGTAGCGCGAGGACGTTGGACGCGGCCTTCTTCCCTGCCTCGACCCCCGGCTGGTGGTAGGCGTTGATGTTCACGAGGGAGGCGTAAAATCCCACCGCGCGCTCGAAGAGAGCGAGCAGTTCGCCGAGCGTAATCGCATTCACCTTCGGCAGAGTCAGCGTCACCGACTCGCGACCATTTTCGTGCAACGCCGTGCGCGTACCCATCAGGAATCCATTCAGATAATCGCCACAGGTCACCCCGGGTTCGACTTCCAGGGTGGTTCCGCCCTTGTGCAGGACATCGACGAACACTGCGAAGAAATTCGCAACGCCCTCACGCAATTGCTGAACGTACGCGTGCTGATCCGTGGAGCCCTTGTTGCCGTACACCGCGATGCCCTGATGCACGATGTTGCCGAGGAGATCCTTCTCCTTGCCGAGCGATTCCATCACGAGCTGTTGGAGGTAGCGGCTGAACAACAATAGGCGATCCGCGTAGGGCAGGACGACCATGTCCTTCTCGCCACGGCCATTCGTCGCGTAGTGCCACATCAACGCGAGGAGCGCCGCCGGATTTTCCGCCGTCCTGCGCACGCGCGTGACGAAGTCCATTCCGTGCGCGCCATGCAGTAGACCATCAATGTCGAGCCCCTGCAGCGCAGCCGGGAGTAGTCCCACGCTCCCCCAAAGGCTCGTGCGTCCCCCGACCCAATCGTACATCGGGAACCGCGCGAGGAACTTGTCCGCGACGGCGAACTGGTCGAGCTTGCTCCCCTCGCCCGTGACAGCGACGGCGTGTTTGCCAAACGCCAATCCAGCCCTCTTGTATGCGTCTTGCGCGACGAGCATCCCGTTGCGCGTTTCCGGCGTGCCCCCTGATTTGCTGATCACGAGCACGATGGTCTTGGAGAGACCCGAGCCGATTCGGTTCAGTTCGCGCGTCAGGCCGTCCGGGTCCGTGTTGTCGAAAAAGTACATGCGCATCTTGTCGTGCGCCGGCTCGCCGAGCGCGTCCGCGAGGAGCTGCGGCCCAAGTGCGCTTCCGCCGATGCCGCAGACCAGCACGTTCTCGAACTTGCCGCCGCGCTCCGGCGCGATCGCGCCCGAGTGCACCTTCGCGGCGAAGTCCCTGATCGCCGCAAGATCGTCATCGATGGCTTTCGTAATGGATTGCGTCGGCGCAAGGTTCGACGCGCGCAACCAGTAGTGCCCAACCATGCGGTTCTCGTCGGGGTTGGCGATCGCGCCCTTCTCCAGGACCTCCATCGCGTCGAACGCGCGCTGCATCGCCGGTTCCATCTTCTCGAGGAAGTCGTCCTCGAAATTCATCCGGCTGATGTCCACTCCGACAAGTGATGCAGGGGGATGACAGTAGTAGCGGGAATAGCGCGCGAAAGTGCTCATGGGGGGTCCCTCGTGACGGAATTCGCTGGGCAGGAAGCTGCGCCCGGCTAAATCAGCGCAAAGACGACGATGCCCAAAATGATGCGGTAGATTCCGAACGGTGTCATCCCCACTTTCTCGACGAGGCGAATGAATGTCCACACGGCGATGAATGCTACGGCGAACGAGACAACATTCCCGATGAAGAGGGCCTGAAGAAATCCGGGTTCATCCTTCATTTCTGCATACGCGTCGAAAAACTTGTAAGCCGTTGCTGCGCCAAGGGTCGGCAGCGCGAGGAGGAAACTGAACTCCGCGGCCGCCACGTTGGAAAATCCGCGCAACTGCGCCCCGACGATCGTCGTCATGCTGCGCGACATGCCCGGCCACAGCGCCAGACACTGCACGCAACCCACCACGAGGGCGTCCTTGAACGTCGCCATTTCGAGGGACGCGATCGGATAGTTCTCGACCCTCTTGGCCGCGCGCTCTGCGAGGATCATCGCGATGCCTCCCACGATCAATGCGAGGGCGACCGGGCGCGCGCCAAAGAGCTTCGCGGCAATGAAATCACCCGCAAGCAATCCCACAATAACTGCGGGGATAAAGGCGACGATCAGGAGCAGGAGCAGCTTCCGCCCGCGTTCGTCCTTGCCAAGCGCACCTTGGATGAGTGTCTTGACGCGTTTGCGATAATACACAGCGACCGCAACGATGGCCCCGAACTGCACCATCACCGCAAAGTTTTCCATCTCGGCGTGCTTGATCCCGAGGACACGAGCCATCAGGATCAGGTGCCCCGTGGACGAGACAGGGAGAAATTCCGTCAATCCCTCGACAATGCCGAGAATCACACCATCTGAAACTGAAGCCACGTCAGCCGCCGAATCTCAGTTTGAAGAGTGTCCAAAGGCTCGCGAATCCATCGGCCCAGTAAATCTTTTTTCCCTCGGCCTTTCCGCGCGGGACATAGCTGATCGGGATTTCCGCCAGTCGGTGCCCACCGAGTACGAGCTTGACGGTTAACTCGACCGTAAATGCGAAGTTGTTATTTTTGAGAGGGAGGCTTTTCACGCACTCGCGGCGGAAAACCTGATAACAGGTCTCCACGTCGGTCAGGTGAAACCCGTGCAATTCCGGACAATAGAGGAAATTCACGGAATAATTAATCACCTGATTTCCCCAATATTGCAGAAAGGTCATCTTGGGTTTTCCGCGCAGGAACCTCGACCCAAAAACCACATCGGCGCGCCCCGATTCGATCGGCTTCAGCAGAGCTGGATAATCCATCGGGTCCAGTTCGAGATCTGCGTCCTGGAAGATGATTACGTCGCCTGTCGCGCGCCGCATCCCGACCTTGAGCGCGTTGCCTCGACCGCGACGCTGCTTCTGCAGGATGACCATCGTGCCAGGGATCTTCGCCTGCCGTTTCAAGATCTCGACCGTACCGTCTTCACTCGCGCCGTCCACGACGATGATCTCTTTCTCGATCGGAACGCGACGCACGCGGTCGAGCAATACCTCGACCGTGCGGCGCTCGTTATAGACGGGGACGATGACGGAGACTTTCACTCGCTGTCCTGCTTCCTGATTTCAAGGATGACGGGATGGATGCCGCCGAGCTGCCCTCGCTCGACGAGGTACTGCACTTCCTCATCTGAGAGAACCTGTGCGAGCGGGCGAACATCGTACGCCGCCTGCCACCCGCGCAGCACCTCTCCGTTCGGGAGCGTCGCATACACGGGCGCAGTTCCCAGCATGGGGGCAATCGCAAGGCGATGCAACGTGGCGAGATATTCTCCCACGCCCACCGGAGGCGGCCCGGTGTTGAACGACACCAACTCCCTGCGCGGATTCTCTGCTGGAATCGTGCGCGCGAACCAAGGGAAGCGGTGAAAGTTCGTCGCGTACACGAGGACATCGCGCCGTTGTTTCTCCACGAGCTGAGCGTACCAGAGCGCGTATGTGTCATTGTCCGCATCAGTGAGAAGCACCGAGTTCTGCGGCAATGCGTCCAACGTATTCTTCAGCCACTTGCGCGGCAGGTCCTCCGCCGCGCGCGAGCATTCAGCGACGTTGCCACTCGCTGCAAGCACGGCGACGGCGATTCCCGCGAGCGCGAGTCGCCTCGTGCGCTCCGGTGCGTCGATGTAGCCAAGCTTCTCCGCCGTGCGGTTCAGTGCGACGAAAACCCCCGCAAGTGCCACGGGGAAAAGCGCCACGAAAATACCCAGCGTGTAATCCGCAAAGTCAGCGATGTTGTAGAGGAGCAGGAAGATGAACTGCGCGAGCGCGGCGGCGAGCGCCCCGATGAGCAGTGGTCGGTCCGAAATCCAGAGTGAACGCGTGCCTACGTAGAGCGACGCGAGCAGGCCCAACGCGGTGATCCACATCCCGCCCAGGCCGAACTGAGCATCGGCGAGTGCAATGATTCCCACGACGCGGCTGGCCGCGAAACTCATCCACGATGAGAACGTGAATGCGCGTCCGGGGAACTCCTGCAGGAGAAGGAATTGTCCGTACTCTCCACCGCGCACATGCGCGATGAGCGTCGCGAACGAGTCGGTCCCACCCCAATAGAGCCCCTCCGAGGTTCCCTGCGCGCGCAGCAGGAGCGAGCCATAGAGTGCGATCGGGAGCAGCACTGCAGCCGTAGCACCGACCACGGTCCATCGCCGCGCATTCTGTTCGTTTCGCGATTCCCAAGCGCGTAACAGCCACAAGCCACCGAATGCAATCGACGGCAGGTGATGGCTCGCCATCCACCCGAGGAGGATTCCTCCCAACGCGAGACGCAACGTCTGCCCATTGCGCGCAGGAACACACATGAGGGCCAGGAACGAGGCGCAGAGGAGCGCGCTCATCGCATAAACCTCGACGAGCGTGCTCGAGCTCCAAAGTCCGCGCGACGCGCCGACAACGAGCATCGTGATCGCGGGGAGCCAGTGGCTCATCCTTACAAGTAGGGGCCGCGCTTCGCGCGCGAGGAACTCCGCGCAAATGTGTCCGGCCATGCACGCCGCGCCCGTACCGATGAGCACGTTGAGCAGCGAGAGCAGCGGATAGACTTCGAATCCGGAGAAGAGCTTCACGCAAACTTGCGCGACCAAAATGTAGAACGGATACCCAGGCGGATGCGGCACGCCACCGGTCGCTGCGGCGACGCACAGTTCGAGTCCGTCCCCCCACACGATGTCGCGCGCGGCCGTGCCCGCATACAGCGCGATCACCACGATGAACGCGAGAAAGGCGAGCTTGCGTCCGGGGAGATTCATCGCGGGGGCAGGGTCACTTCACTTCAAACACGCGCGTGACGAACACCTGCGGCGTGTATCGAAAGTGCCACGCGAGTGGATTCTGCGACCCTGGGGGACCGCTCATCAGGTCAGGAAAGACAGGGTGCAGAACGGCCTTCTCCTCGAAGAGAAACTCGATCGGATAGTGCGCCCCGATGGCTTGCGCGACTTGGTCACCGCCTGCGATGTCGAGGAGCACGATCAGGTCGCCGCGCGCGATTTCTCCCTGCCCGGCGATGTCCTTCTGCGTGAGATACAGAACATCGCGCCCCGGAGCGAAGAAGCGAACCTTGTCCCCCGCGATGCGAGAATCGCCGCGTTCGCGATAAATCTCGTTCGTCCAAATAACCCTATCACCCTCGATCGCAGCGGCGCGCTTGGCCGCGCGACTCAAGTCGCCGAAAGCCTGGTGACTTCCCCAGAAGACGAACCCCGCAAAGGCCGCCGACCACGCCAGCATCACCGTGATCACGGTGGAGGCGAGCACTCGCGAATGCCTGCGCAGCGATTCCTCCATCAGCGCCATGCCACCGCCTGCGAACACCCAAAGCAGTCCGAAGATCGGCAGTAGATAGCGCTCCTGAAAACTCGAGAAGAACGACTGCACGACGAGGAGTGTGCCTGCCGTGAACAAAGTCAGAAGCAGAAGCGCGGCGCGTGGGCGCGCCTCGGGGCGCAAGAGCCCGAGCAGCGTCACGCCTGCGATTGGATAGGTGAGGAAGTACGGAATGAGCAGAAGGAATGGCTCGAAGTTTCCGGTGAACACGGCGAGCGTGCGCGCCGCGCCTCCGCCCGCGCGATCCGCGAATTGCTCACCATGAATCGTGTTCGAAGCCAGCATCCACGCGGGAGAAATTGCGAAAAGCAAGAACGCCGCGAGGAACTTCGGCGAGAGCACGCCGCGCCTCACGGCGCACGTTGCGGCGATTCCGACGGGCGCGATGAGCATCATTCCCTGATAACGCGTCATCGCCGCGAGCGCCCCCGCCGCGCACGCGCGTACCAGGAACCTGCCCGCGGCTTCCCGCGTCGTGGCGGAACCGAGCGCGAGTAACTGCTCGCAACTCACAAGGAAGAAAAGCAGGAACGTCGACTCCGACATCACGCGCGGTGCCCATCGCACCGCCACCGGAGCGACGATGTAAATCCAGGCAGCCCACCACGCTGCCCGCGCGCCGAAGGATCGCTCGGTCATTCGCCAGATTGGAATCAGCGCGGCCACCGCGAATGCGATGCTGACAAGTCGCGCGCCATAGAGCGCGCCGAAAACCTTGCCGGGCAGATACGCCAGCATTCCATACAGTGGAGGCCAGATGCCCGTCGGCTGCTCGAACTGAGTCAGCATCAGGATTCCATCGGTGTATTCGGCTTCATTGATCGGAAGCAGAAGCAGACGACTGATCGCCGCGATCAAGAGCGCGACGAGGAGTGAGCGGTTTCCAGAATTCAATTCGCACCACCCCATCGGTCAGGCGGAGGAGGCACGTCAAGAATCGCTCGCACAAAAAACAAATCCAGATAACCCGCCTTGAACATTTCCGGGTACGCAGCCCATTGCGTGTTCTGCGGGACATAGAGTGAATCGACGAGCGGCACAGGCGCCGTCGCGGGCGAGACCTCGATGCCGGTCGCGCGGTCCGTGATCTTGAGTAGCGAGGCCGCGAGCATCAATTCGCGCTCGCGATAGGGTTGGCGGAAAAACACACCATCCTTCGGCGTGTTGTAGTACTCTGTATAGAAATCGAGCGCGCTCTGCGTGGAGGCGAAGAGCTGGACGAGCGCTCCAGCCGCGGCGAGAAGGCGCACGGCGGACTTGGCCACGACCCCGAGAGGCCGCGCGAGAAGGAACGCCGCTCCGAGCATAACCGGGAGGTGAATCTGAACAATGTGGCGCGGACCCCAGCACCATCCACCATCCCAGTTCTGCCACATCGCCATCGCCACAAAGAACGGCAACCACGCCGCGAGCGCACACAGTGCGGCCTCGCGGATGCGCGCGCCTCCGACGCACCAACCCCACACGCCAAGGATCAGCCCGGGGCTGAAGAAGAAGAGTCCCTTGCCGGGCGATGCGATGAGTCCGTGCAGGCCCACGAGAATCGGCGTCGAGAATTTGACGCCCTCGGATTGGTCGGCGTATCCGGAGGTTAGATCGACTCCGCCATAGCGCGTGCGGTTCACCACCTGAAGCAACAGGAACGACGCGGCGACGACGGCACCGCAGATTGCGATCGAGGTGAAACGCGTGCGCTCGCCCTCGTCGCGACGTTGCTGCCACGCGAACAATGCAAGCACCACGAGCAGTCCCGCTGCGATGATCGGAAAATCCACACGCGCCCAGACGCCCGCGGCCAATGCGGCGGCGAAGCAGATCAATTGGCGGCGCGCCCGCTGAGTGTCGTCCTCGAATCTCCATCGCAGCAGTGCCCCCGTCGCGATCAGCCCAAGCAACGCGGCCAGCGGTTCCGTGAAGTAGGTGCGCGAGTGCGCCCATGCGATCGTGGTAAACGCCCACAGGATTGCCGCGCCCATCCCCGCTGCATTCGACTTCGTTAGGAACCCGCCGAGTCGCGCGAGCACCAAAGCCGAAAATGCTGCCACGAGCGGATTGAAGAACATCGCGACCAATCCCCGGTGATAATATTCCTCGGGTGATTTGTCGTGATAGACGTGCGCCATCGTTGACCAACAAACGCGGGCGAATGGTTCTGCAAAAATGCCGTCGGTCGCATGCGCGATCCACACGAGCGGCGCGGTCAACAGCGGCTGGAGCAGGGGATACTGGGCGAAAAATCGTCCGCGCACGCCTTGGCGCGTCGCGAATGTCGCCCCCGGGGGGACGAGCAACTGTCCTGTCGCGTTGTCGTATTCGAGCGGAAGAATCGACGTGCTGCCGCGCAACGCGATCGATTCCGCCGTGCGAAACATCAGCTCTTCGTCGGGGGATGTCAGATGCCCCCCCGTTACGATCAGGTGCAGAAAGAGGACCGCCGCAAAGAGGATCGCGAGCGCGCGCCTTGATGGGCCCGTTGGCTGCTCTGCGGCGTCAGAACTCAAGGGGCGGGTGCGCCCGGAACTGTGTCTGTGGCTGCGGGCGGGTTCACGTATTCGATCTTTGCGTCATACAGACGTGGGCGTGAACCGAGCAGGCCGTTGCGCAATGCCTCCACCGATTGAGAGAGGTGGCGGAACGGCGTGGGATCATTCACGAGCAGGCCAATCGTGCCGTCGCCGCGATCGATCTTCGCCATGATCGACTTCAATTTGGTGGAGGTCTCTGCCAACGGCGCGGCGAGATCTTCCATGTTCTTGTTCAACTGCGCCATCAACTGTTCGATGTCGTCGCCGAGCGACTTCTCGCGTGCGGTGAGGGAATCCGTCAGCGCGATGACGCGCGGGCGGAGATCGGCGAGTGTCTCGCGCAATTCGCGCATCGTCGCTTCCGCTTCCGAGCCGACCGATTGCATCTGCTTGTCCGCGGTCGCCAGCGCCTTGGATGCGTTTTCCTCGACGCCTTTCAAGCGCTCGCTCAACTCAGCGGCGTTTGCCATCGTGACTTTGATCGAGGACTCGTTCTCCTGCAGGATGCGTGTCACCGTCTCCATCGAGTCGTTCAAGTTCTGGAGCGATTGCACGAGAGCGTTCTTGTTGTTTTCGTCCGTCACCAATTCGCGCAGCGCGGACACAGACACCCGCACATCCGCCATGACGGCGTTCGCCTCGACGAAGACTTTTTCCATATCGAAAGGATCGACACCCTCGATGGAACCGCCCTCGGGCAGTGCCGGATTTTCCGAAGACCCCGGATTGATTTCGATGCGCTTGTCGCCGATGAAGCCCTGCTGGACGATCTTGGCGACTGCGTCGAACCGTAGGTCGTGCGAGGGATCGATCTGCATGAAGACGCGAATCGGCGGCGTTGCCTTGCGCGCCTGAATGCGAGTCACGCGTCCCGCGCGCACGCCGGAAACGAGGACCGGCGAGCCAACCTCGAGCCCGCTCACGTTGGAGAAATCCGAGAAATACTCGATATCGTTTGACCATAAGCCGCCGCGGATCAGGAACGTCATCGTCAGCAGCAGCGCGATCGCTACGAGCATGAACGAACCGACGGCGAGATTGCGTTTGGAATCGGAGTTCATTGGGCGGTTGGTTCCTCGATCTTTTTCATGAGCTGGCTCTCGCGAATCGCCACCTGCTGGCTGACTCGCTCATCATCGCCGCGTGTGATCGGGCCTTCGGAGAGGCCATTCACGAATTGATACACATAAGGATTTTCAGTTTCGAGAAGCTCTTGGGGCGTCCCAGTAAAGATGAGGCGACGCTCGAAGAGCATGCTGATCCGGTCGCCGACCTTGAGGGCGGACTTCATGTCGTGCGTCACCACGATCGAGGTCACGTCGTACCTCTTCTTGGTCGCGACCATCAGGTCGTTGATGACGTCGCTCGTGACTGGGTCGAGACCCGTCGTCGGCTCGTCATAAAGAATAATCTCCGGCTCCATCGCGAGTGCGCGAGCAAGCCCGACGCGTTTTCGCATGCCGCCTGAGAGCTCTGCCGGCATCAGGTGCCCCGTGTGCGGCAGGTTCACCTCGCTCAGGAGTCGTTCGACACGCTCATCGATTTCGCGCTGAGACAGCTTCCCCGCTTCGTCCAGATAGAAACCGACGTTGCGACGAACATCCAACGAATCGAAGAGGGCGGCGGCCTGAAAGACCATCGAGACCTTGCCGCGCACATAGGCGAGCGACGCGGGATCCTGAAGCCTAAGGCGCTCTCCAGCGATTTCAATCCGACCCTTGTCCGGTCGCAGCAGCCCGCAGAGGTGCTTGAGCAGCACGCTCTTCCCTTCGCCACTTCGCCCAATAATGACGTGCGTCTCTCCCCGAGGAATCTCGAGGTCGAGACCATCGTAAATGACTTTGGGGCCGAATGCCTTGTGGAGGTTCTTGACTGAAATCATGGTGGCGCCGGGGGCGGCTCATATTCCACGCCGCTCCCGGTGCCGGGTGTCAACCCGACCCCCGCAGGAATGGGCTCCAATGCCTCTAGAATCATCGGAAAGACCTCGTTCCGCACATCGGCGACGGCGTCGGTCCGCTCGATCGGATGATTCCGGTTTGAGAGGAAGACGAGAAACGTGAAATTGTCCGGCTGAATCCAGAGGCTGCAGCCTTCGCGCGCGTCGAAGCCAACACTCCCCGGGCCGAATCCGTTCAGTCGATATCCGACACCGCAATTCTTCGCGTTTCTGCCCGGAGTCCTCACGAGGGCGAGGGTCTGCGTCGTCAGATACGCACCATCCGGGGACATCCCTGGAAAGAGATTCCGCGCAAAGAGCCCCAAGTCATCGGCGGTCGTGATCAGCCCGCCTGAGGCCGCGCTGCGCCCCAGCGCCATCGTCAGCTCGTCCGTCGGTTCCGCCCAGGCCATGCGCCCCAGCCACCTCAGATACGGGCCCGGTGCGGTCGTCTGGCGCCAATGCGCCGGCGGGCGGAATGTCGTGTTCACCATGCCAAACGGGCCGATGATTTCCTGCTCCGCGAGTTCCTGAAATGTCGTGGCGTAGATGTTCTCGAGGATCAGCCCCAGCAGAAGATGGGAGTAACGGCTGACCGGCACGTGGTCGTCGCTGGATGGAGCCACGCGGGGAAGCTCGTTGAGGAACCGAAGCGCGGCCTCGCGGGACTTGAGCCGATACGGCGGTACGATATTGCAGGGAAGCCCGGCCGTCCCGCGCAGGAGATCCTCGACGGTGATGCTTTCCTTACCTCCCCCAGCAACCTCGGGGAGGAGTTCACCGAGCGTTTGGTCGAGTCGAAGATCCCCACGTTCGATGGCTTTGAGCGCCAAAGGGACAGCGGTCAGTGCACCCGTCAGTTCCCCCGTCTCGTACGCCGTCGAGTAAACGACGCGCACCCGGGTCGGCTCGGTCATCAGGTTTCCAATGGGAAGAGGGAAGACCTCACCCCAGACGCGGTTGACGTAGAAAACACACCCAGGGACCCGGTCCTCGCGCACTGCGGCGACGAGCCGATCGACGATGTTGACGTACTTGGTGACACAGATCTGCGCGCCCCCAATCCAATCGGTGTTGAGGCCCAAGCCGACCAAGTCGGCGTTCTTGTCGAGTTTCGCCTGGCAACCCGGGGGGAGCGGCGTACCCCCGCCGGTCTCATATCGGGCGGGTTTTGGGCTCTCTTCGGAAAAGGTGAACGCTGGCTGAGCCGAGACGTGCGGGACGGCAAACAGAAGCAATCCTGCCGCAAAAATTCGCATAAACTTCGTCATTTGCTCCAGCTTGTCCACGTCTTTTGGGCGACATCCTTTCCTAGTTGGGGGACAAGGTTGTCACAGTTCGCGCAGTCGCAAGCCCGATTCCCATGTCTCTGAGGCGGAATGTGCCGATTCCATGCCGATTTTGGCGTTTAACGGCATTGGGCCTCCGCCTTCTGAGACCACTACTTCGCCCGATGGCTCCGTGGGTTCTTCCCCCGCCTGTCAGAAGTGAAAAAATGCACGCCAACGACGAGCATGATCGCGGCGCCAATCATCAGTGAAGTTCTCGAAAAAATCTTCGCCCCGGCGCCAGTTTCAGCGTTCTCCGGATCCTCGCCTGTAAACGCCGATCTACCCTCAATCTGCCCCGACTCGGGGTTGAACATTTCGCCGGATCGAATCTCGGTCATTCCCTCGGATAGTTTCAGAAAGAGGTCCTCTGCACCACGGGTCCGCCCGCTTGACTCGATGCTCTCCACGAGCGCCGTCAAGGTGGCCTCTGGCTTTGGCGGCATCCCAGAGTACACGGTCAAAGATACTGCACGGGGAAGAGACGCATAGGGGCTCCTAAAGTCCGAGAGCTCCCAGAGTAGGTGCGGAGTGGTTAAGCCGTCTGGATACTCCGGAAGGACGTTACCGTTGAGGATCGACTCACCTTCGCCACGAACCCACTTCCCATCCTCAAAGTCGAGCGAGCGGACGAGCGAGAAGTTCTCACGTTCTTCGATCTCCACCAAAGTCTGAGTTCCGGTGGATGATTTTACCTCAGTGACTTGGAAGCCGTTGGCGCTGCCAAGAGAGACGCGCCAAACGGCGTGATACGGGATGCAATGCATTGCAAGCCCGCCAAATCCCACCCCGAAGTTTATTCCGCGACCGGTGAGAGTTGCCGTGGGAGAACTGACCGAAGCTCGGTAGCGAGTAGGACTTCCGACAGGTCCTAGGAACACCTCGCGGGAGGCGCCTGTCTCGATTACCACAACGACACCGTCTGATAGGTAGTAATTCTCAAATCGCGCGAGTGTTTGATTTCCCCCGGCCCTAGCAGAATCGACGAGGCTCCCGGTGGCTTTGACCCCCACAATTGGTGGGTCAATCGCCGGGCTCGCTTGCTGGGCGGGCGCGTTCATGCTTGCCAAAAGGCTCATCACGATCGTGAGAAGGGCTGTGCGCTTTGTGGGTGTGTGAGCCTCCTGAAGCATCAAACGATCAATTCTCCTCAGTGATACAGAGTCTCGCACCCGTGACGAACAAGTTCGCATCCTTCACAAATCGCCAATCTCGATTCCTTCACCGCAATCCGAGGCTACTGGCGACCAGTCTATCACCTGACGATGAAAGGAGTACCTTACTTCGGGGGCTTCTCTGCTCCCACGCAAGCACAGGTCTGGGGACCAGAGTCGAAGACGCAAATCCCAGAACATGTCCCAATGGCGCAACCGAACGCGCCCAGAGAATCGCAAATCCCCGTTCCCGGAAGTCGCCCCCGTTCGGGAGCTTCAGCTGCGGAGAGCGGGCCAGCGGACAGCGCCATCATGATCGTTGCCACCACCCAGGACGACAACCTTGCTACTTTTGAGAATCGAGCCACAGTCTGCCTCCTTGATCTTATCGATCCAATCGAGATGGTTTCGCTTCATCTACCTTCGAAGGGGCGTAGAGCAAATGGGGGAGGGGGCAAGACCAATCCCGCACGAAACTCAGCGGTTCTGGAAACGGCTTACGGGCCCCAATTCAGCATTTGACCCTACTGCCGCGCCAGCATCTCGACAATCTCATTCGTCGCCGCCCGGATCGTGGCGCTGCTGCACGTGTGGTGGTTCGCCATGATGCTGAAGGCGATGACCTTGCCGGAGGACGTGCGGACATATCCGCTCAGCGCGCCAACGGTATCGAGCGTGCCGGTCTTCGCCTGAACGCGCCCGGCCATTCCTTTCTCACCCATGCGATAACGCATCGTTCCGGTCTTGCCGGAAATCGGGAGCGACTCCACGAACCAGTCCGTGCTCGCGCGTTCCTGCAGGAGCGCGACCATCGCCCGCGGGGTCACGAGATCTTCGCGGGAGAGCCCGCTTCCCTCGCGTGGGATGTAGTCGTTGTCGGACACCTTGATCCCCTTCCAGTACGCGCGCTCCAGCCCGTGTGAGGACTGGTATCCGCCTCGCCCGTACGATTTGGCGGATGCCAGCAGGTAGAGCGATTCCGCGAGAAAGTTGTCCGAGTCCTCCATGCACTTCTTGAGGATTTCGCCGACGGGGGCACCCTCCACGGACGCGAGCACATGCTCGCCGTTGGACTGGCGCGAGGTCGTCACGACGACTTCTCCCGGGAATTCGATTCCTTCTTCACGCAGCGCATCGCTAAAGAGACGAGCTGCGGATTCGACCGGCGATCCCATCGGGACCGAGCGGCTGGCAGCGGGGGCGTCCGCGGCGAGGGTCCCGTCGAGCATCATGACCTCACCGCTGGGATTCACGGAAAGGCGCAGTGTTGGCGCGGCGCCTGCGCGTGCCGTTGCGGCGTTATTCGAAACCTGAAAGGGCTGCATGCCCGAGGCAAACGAGACAATGGGGGCTTCGCCCGTGCGCCCCGGTTTGATCGAGACTCCGGCGAGATTCATGTCGATGGCGATCGCCGATGGGCGCGACGCGTAGCTGTTCACGAACTCGTCCCATGGCCACCCGGGGGGAAGAGGTGCGGGCTCGCTGAAAACCGACGTGTCGAGGAGGACATCACCCTCGATCCGGCGGATGCCCGAATCATGCGCCTTCTTGGCCAAGGCGCGCAGCATCGAGCGCCCCGGACGTCCCCCCGTGAACATCGGCGTCCAGCTCGGATCGCCGGCCGCGTGGAGCACCACGCCCGACGCGACCCCGCCGCGGATGTTCTGCGCGCGAAGCTCCGTCGTGATGCGGTCCGTCGGCTTGAACGCGCGCGTGACCAACGCCGCCGTCACCAGCTTGCGATTCGATGCCGGGATGAACAACTTGCTTTCGTTATAGGAAGCGATCTCTTTTCCCGTCTTGAGATCGACTGCATAGACCCCCCAAAGGGCCTGTCCCGCCGCCCCCTTGTTGGAGATGCGCTCGACCTCCGAATCGAGCGGGGCGGCAAAGACCGGGACGGCAGGGGTGAGCGAAAGGAGGAGGAAGAGAGCGAGGGCGCGTTTCACGAGGCAAGATTCCTGACTCGGGGATGAGAACCCTGTACGGCGCCCGGGCGTGTAAGAGATTCAAGTAAAAGTTCTCGCCACTCTTCCTCGCAGATTGAGCCGACTCGGGATCAGGGATACGCGTCCCAGTTCCTCGCCGATGACGCGACGGCGTAGTAGATAAAGACGCGTCCCTCCGGGGAAGCCGCACTCGAGTATCCCGGCGCGCCGACGTAGATCGTGCCATCGGAAACCTCGAGCGCGGAACCTGCTCCGAGGAATCCCGGCGAACCATCCGCCGCCAAGAGTCGCCCGATCATCTCCCCCGTTTCCGGCTCGAAAGTATAGACGACGCCGGGGCGCGTGGCGTCCTGATGTGGCCCACGCGGCGCGCCGACGAAGAGACTCCCGTCGGTCCCGGTGGCGAGCTCCCGACCGAAGTTGTCATTGAGGCCAGAGTCCTCCAATCCCGGGCTCCGGAGGATCATCACGGGGACGGGGGAAGCCCTCTCGTAGATGTACATTACTCCATAAGGAAATCCGTCATCGTATCCGGGACCGACCACCAGGCGATCGCCCAAGATTGCGAGGCTGGCCCCCAGCAAATTTTGGCCGTTGGTGATGTCGGGATAGGTGCCCAGCAGCGAGCCGTCGATCGTCGAGAACGCATATGCCTCCCCCGCAGCGCCCGGCGGGGTTTCCGTCGTTGAGTAGATGCTCCCGGCAAAGAGGGTCTCCCCATCGATCAGGAGCGAATTCCCCAGCCCAAACTGGAGCGGATTCGGATGATGGACCGTCCTCAAAAATCCGCCCGTGAGAGCATCGTAGATGTGGATCGCGCCAGTCCCTCCGGCGGTGGGTTCGAAGAGGTCCGAAACGGCAATGATGACCCCGTCGGAAGCGACCGCAGCGCCGTAGCCGCCACTCTGTGTGTCCGGGTCCAGGAGGTCGGTGAGCCTGAGCCCCGTCGTCGCCGAGAAAATCGCCGCGCGTTTTGATCGATACGAGGTCGCGACGAAGTTGCCACCACCGCAGGAGACGATCGACTCACCGAAATCCTCCCAGCCCGCGCCCGGGTCGATGCGCCGAACGAATGCAAAACTGGCCAGATCAAACGAGAACACGGCTCCGACGTCCTGGGTGGGGCCGTCGTCGCGCTTTGGCGCGCCAACAAGGAGGTGATCGCCCGCAACCGCGAGCGAGTCTCCGAACATGTCACCAGCCTGCGGATCGGGGTGCCCAAGCACCTGAAGAGGGAACCGGTCAAGGGCGAAACCCGGGCCTGCCAAGGCAAGCGCGGCAACCACCCAAGCCAACCGAATGCATCGATCCATTCCCCGTCTCCTTCGCAAAACGTCGAGTGGCGCACCTTCCGGCCTCGGTCCCGACGACTTGCGCTTGCGTGTACCTGCCCCATTCCCGTTCATGCTACGAGATTTTATGTTCCATGGACAATGCGTGACACGATGGCTGGTCCTTGAGGGGGGCGGCCAGTGCGGCCATGGGACCGTGTCCGCCTGGACATCCGGGGACGTTGGCCCGATCCAGATCGAGTGACCCCACCAAAATCTTCCTGTTGTCCCCACCCCTGCTTGACGCCTGACCAAGAGTCAGGCTTCCTTGTGGCGCTTCCATTAGTTTTTTGCCGGACATGCCGCCTTTCTCACTTGGCATGCGCGACGTCTTTCCTATGCTGACAGGCAACTGACAAGAATCATGGCCCAAGAGATGTCGACCATCCCCGACAGCGAAGGCGCTCCCTCGTCCCCCCCCGGGCGTCCGTCTCAGGTGAAACCCCTGCGCACGGATGATCCGCGCTCGGAGACGATGAAGCGCTTCTTCCGCACGCACAACTACGAGCTCGTCGGCGAGCTCGGTCGCGGCGGCATGGGCGTCGTCTACCTCGCGCAGGACACCAAGCTCGGGCGCCGCGTCGCGCTCAAGACCTTGGCCCCGGACCGTCAGCGGAAACAGAACAGCCTGATGCGCTTCGAACGCGAGGCGCGCACGTTCGCCGCGATTCGACATCCGCACATCGCGAATCTGTATGAGTTCTCCGACGAGGGCGATTACCAGTTCCTCGCGCTGGAGTACATCGAGGGCACCGACCTCGAGACCGAACGCCGCCGCCGCCGCCGCTGGACTTCGATGGAAGTCGCCAAGATTGTGCGCAGCCTCGCGGACGCACTCGAGCACACCCACTCAAAGGGGATCCTCCACCGCGACATCAAGCCGGGGAACATCCTCATCGAGTACAACACGGGTCGCGTCGTGCTCACGGACTTTGGTCTCGCGAAGGGGAACAACGACATCACCCTGACCGCGAGCGGTTACGCAGTCGGGACCCCTGCCTATATGGCGCCGGAACAAATCAGCGATCAGTTCAACGCCCGCCCCGACGGCCGCGCAGACTTATTCGCGCTCGGCACGGTTGCCTACGAGATGCTCACCGGACGTCATCCCTTCATCGGCGCCGACGACATGGCGACGATGAGGGCCATCGTGCAGAAGCCACCGGTTTCGCCGCGCGAAATTGACTCTTCGATTCCGGCGGAGCTCGAAAAGATCATCCTCCAGATTTTGGAGAAGGGTCCGGACAAACGCCCGGCCTCTGGCAAAGTCATCGTTAACCTGCTCGACGAGTTCATCGAATCGGGGAGCGAACGCCGCCGCTCGACCCCGGCGGTTGCCTCCGAGCGCCCACCGGACATGTCCACGGCGAAGACAGAACCAGCGAACCTGCCTTCCCCGCGTCAGGTTGCCGCCGCCGCTGCGGCTCCCGCGCCCGTCGTCGCCGCGCCTGCGCCGCAGCCGGCCCCGCCCGCTGCGGCGGACTCGCCATTCAAGGGAATCAAGACCGCGCATTTGATCGGCATCGGCATCGCTTGCATGGTCGTCGGCATGTTGCTCATGGGCGTCATCTTCCTGCTTCTGAAACGGTAAGCGCCAGGCGACTTGCTGGCGCGACGGCGCGTTGTTCGACTTCGTCTTCCTCTCCCATCTCTCGTGGAATCGTAAGCTGTTCCAGCGGCCCCAGCAACTCGCCATGCAGTTCGCCAGGGCGGGGGATCGGGTCCATTACTTCTCCGTCGAACGCCTTATCAAGTACCTCGAAACGCCGATGACCGAGCGCATTCAACAGCCCTCGGAAAGGGTCTCGGCGATGATGATACCGCAATGCCCCGGCCTGCGCGTGTACGGCCCCGCGAGGGCGCTCACCAACGCGCTCATTCGCGCCAAGGCCTCGGCTGCGTGGACTCGCGGCGTGCGTGTCGTGTGGTGCCAGCATCCACGGTTTGCACCGATCGCGATCAAGCTCGGCGGGGACATCATCGTGTACGACTGCATGGATCCGCATGCGCTTTTTCGCAACCGCGACAAACTCGTCGGCCAACAAGAGGAGTCACTGCTGCGCCGCGCAGACGTCATCTTCGCGGGTGGCCGTTCGCTCGCGCGTTTGCTCGAGGAGCACGGCGCCAAACCCGAATGCCTCCCGAGTGGGATCGACTACGACCACTTCGCCAAGGCCGCCGAGCCCGGCACCAAGCCCAAGGAACTGGAAGGCGTTTCTCCTCCGATTCTCGGTTACATTGGCGCGATCGACGAACGCATCGATTGGGAGCTGCTGCGCTGGCTCGCAAAGGAACGCGCAAGCTGGACCATCGTGCTCGTCGGGCCACTCGTTGGCATGGATCGCATCCCCATCCCTGAATCGAACGTGATCCACGTGGGGGGTAAGAACTACTCGGCCCTGCCCGATTGGCTGCGAGGCTTCGACGTGTGTTTGATCCCCTGGGTCGTGGACGAACTTACGAGTCACATGAGCCCGACGAAGACCCCGGAGTATCTCGCCTCGGGGCGCCCGGTTGTCTCGGCGGCAATCCCCGACGTGGAGGCAGACTTCGGCGATCAGGTCCTCATCGGTCGCACGAAGGAAGAATTCCTCGCCGCCTGTCAACGCGCGCTCGTCGTCGGAAAGGGCCCCGCCATGAAGCCCGAATCGAGCCGCACCTGGAGTGAAATCGCGACCATCATGCGCGCGCGATTGACCACTACGGCCGAGGACCGAGGCATCAGGATCACGTGAATTCGAGGTACGCGGTTTCCGGCGTGCGTTGGCGCTCGCGATAGAATGCCGGCAGCAGGAAGTACGATCTCCGCTGCTGGACTCTCTTCTCCGAATCACCATAGAGAGGTTCGACGCGCGCACGTGCCACCTGCACGCGCATGAGCTGTCGCAGCTCGCGTTGCCCGCCGCGCGAACGCTCGAACGCCGTCCCGAATTCATTCTTCGCGAGAGCGCCCGCAGCCGCGGCGAGTGCCTCGCGCGCCCGCGTGAGCGTCTCCGCCTGACGGACGCCACAGTTCGCTTCGGCGAGCTGACCCTCGATCAACTCGACCTTCGCCAGTTGCGAGCGCAGACCCCACACCGCGTAGCGCGCGACTTGCGGCAACCTCGCTTCAATCGCCGCAGCGAGTTCCTCCGCGCGTTGCTTCCCCGGAGTGAGCAGCAGAATCGCCGTCATGTCCACCGTGCCGCATCGCAGCCTGAGGGCCTTGTGCGCGTCCTGCACGACATGGACCGGATGCGCGCTCGGGAAATCCAGGCGCCAGCAATTCCACGCGCGCGATGATTCGGGGCGCACGTCCACCTCGGTGCGCTGAAAGTAACACTCGCCCGCGACGCCATCCTCTTCGCCGACGGCCCGCACCAGAATCAGGTGGTCCTCTCCGTGCCGCAGGACGGCCGCGCGAAGCTTTGGATGACCCGGCTCGATGAGGCACATCTCGGGGTTCCCCTCTGCAAAGAAGTCACGAAGCACTGCGATCTCCTGCGCGAGAATCACGCCCTCTGAGAACCGGTCCTGACCATCGTGCGGCGCAGGGCCAAGCATCGCTTCGTAGAAGTCGAGCAGCATGCCGCGCAGCCCGTGAGAGAGCATATCGAATGCGCGCAGGCGCAGGAGCGCTGGTTCAGGCGCGAGCCAGTCCGCGCGCGGTTCCTCGTCATAGATCGTGTAAGCGGGGAAGAGCGACAGCGCCTCTCGCGGGGCGGCGCGCACCGCAGGGTCGAACTCATAGAGCCCCGCGCGTCGATCCTCGTCCGAGACCGCAACCGGGAGGCTGCTGCAAAAGAGCGGACGTGCCACGGTCGGCGGGCGGCAGATGCGCGCGACCTCCGCCAAGCGCTCGCCGAGCGAGGGGGCCACCTCCGCCGAGGCAGCCCATGGCGCCTGGGGTCCCGCATACAGGTCCATCGAGCGCAGCCACTGCGGCCCGGGACGCAACTTGCCCAGCGGCGCCCACACCGGATGGAACAGATCCGCAGCTCGAATCTCCTGTCGCTCCCGAAGGTACACCGCCTCCATGTCCTCTCGCGAATCATCCCACGGCAGGCAGTAGGAATGCAGGTTCACGCGATGGCGAAAATGCTCGGCTAGGTATCTGCCGTGACGCGGGAGACGCGGGTCCGCCATCAGTATCACGAACAGACCGACTTCCTCTGCCGCGTCGAACAACAGGTGCAGGGCAGGGAGCGTGCCTGGGCTGGCCGGCGGAGAGCCAATCACCGTGAATCCGACTTCGGCGATGTTCTTGCAGGCCTCACGATAACGGTCGGGAGGAGTCAGAAGCAGCCGCGGCCCAAACGTGAAGAAAGGCCGCCCGTCCACGCGGACGACGCACCGATCAACCATGAGCCGGGAACTGGCGGCGTGCATCCGAGTCTTGGAACCTTGAAACTGGGAAATCCAACAATCCGGGTCTGAAACGCACTGAGAGTTCTGACGCAAAGGTCAGGTCGGGTGCAACTCTGTGTTGCGCGCCGCAGGAGAGCATTCCATGGTGACTCGCCGAATGGGTCGGCGCTCGCATCATCCCGGACATGACAAGGCAGCTAGTGAAGGCCCCGGTCACCCAGCCATCGCCGATCACCATCTTCGGCCACATCGCACAGTTGGTGTCCAGTTGCGGCTCTCTGAGCCAGTTGCTGGATACGACCGTGGAACTCATTCACGAAGTTATGCACGTCGAGCGATGCTCGATTATGCTCGTTCGGGATGACTCCGGGTCGAACTCACTCTACGTCGCAGCAGCGACGGGCCTCGACGACCCGCCCCCGGCATTGGAGCCCCAGCCAACCGACCGCGGCATCGCCGGTGAGGTCTTCGCCGAGGGTAAGCCTCGCCTCGGCACCGCCAAGCGGGTCACCGACGACAACCGCTACCAGACCTCGACCTATATCGTGTGCCCCATCGAGCACGAAGGGGAGCGCATCGGCGTCATCAACATCACCAATCGCCAAGACCGCCGCCCATTTGACCACGAGGATGTCGAACTGCTCGCGTCCTTGTCTGGAGTCATTGGCGTGGCGATCGGACGTGCACGACTTGCGGCTCGGATGCAGGAAGTTTACGGCCGCTTGGATCGTATGGTGGAGGGGATCCCCATGGGCGTTCTCCTGGTCGACAAACACGACCGAATCGTCCAATCGAACCACCGTGCAGTCGAATTCGCGCGAATCGACAAGTTTGTTGAGGGCGAGCCCCTCGACGCCCCCCAACACGGCATGGCCGGAACTGTCCTGGCCAAGCTCCTGTTCGACGCCCGAGAAGACAGCGTGCGAACCTCTCGCGAGTGGACCCCGTCGCACCTCCCGCCAGAGCGCATCTCCGCTGAGTTGATGCGTGCTCTGGCCGACCCCGACGCCCCGACCTTTCGTTTCGAAGCAATGGAAGGAGAGACCGAGCTGCCGCGCCCACTACGACTATCCGTGGAGTTACACGGAACGGACGGCGATGCGCTGATCCTCCTCGAAGACATGACGATGAATCAGGCTGTCCACGAACTGCGCCGCCTGGATGAAATGAAGACAAACTTCATCTCGCTCGTCTCGCACGAACTGAGGACGCCCCTCACCTCGTTGCGTGGTGCCGTGTCGCTTCTCACAAACTTTTACAACACAGGCCTTTCCGACACGCACCAGGAACTCCTCCGCATCGTCGGCACCAGCTCGGATCGTCTTGGCAGCATCGTAAACATGATCATCGACACGGCGATGATCGAACAGCAGCAACTCCTCCTCGATATGCGCATCGCCCCTCTCGAGAACATCGTGAACCCCATCATCGAGGCAGCCAGCAAGGCGATGGGGGAAAGGGGCCTCACCGTTCGCAAAGAGTACTCCTCAAAGGGCGGCATGGTGAACTACGACGCGGATCGACTGACGCAGGCCGTCACCGCCGTCTTCGAAAACGCCGTCAAGTACGCCCGCCCGAATTCGAGCATCCTCGTTCGCCTTTGGATGGACTCCGAAGGGACCTTCCGGCTCCGCATTCGCAACGAGGGTGAACCGATCCCACACGAGAACCGCGAGAAGGTCTTCGAGCGGTTCTTCCAGATCGACAAGACACTGACTCGCAACCAGGGGGGGACGGGATTGGGTCTCTACCTCGCCCGTCAGATCACCGTGCTCCACGGCGGATTGCTGGAAGTACTCGAGGACCAGAGCGGGGCGACCTTCGAATTCGTCCTGCCTTCAGCCCAAGCGTGACAGGGAGTCCGCGATGGCTCGGCGCGTCAGCGAAACGATGTACTTTGTGCGCGACCTGAATGCAGCGATCGCCTTCTACACGAACCGCATGGGATGTGAACTGACAGAGAAACACGATTGGGGATTCGCCGTCGTGGAACTCCCCGGCGGCCAGCGCCTCGGGCTCTGCCGCGTCGATGTCTTCGAGCCGACCTGGAAACCCGGCGACCCCATGCCCGCCCCCCGCGTGGCCATCCAAACCACCGACATCGAAGCCGACCACATGCTCATGTCCCGCGCGGGCGTTCAAGCCACCTCCCCCCAAGGCGACGCCGAAGGCATCCGGCATCTTTCGATTACTGATCCGGATGGGAATCTGATTTTCTTGTGGGATGACGGGAGCGGGGTGGGTAATGCGTAGGGTGCTGGTGGGGCTGAGAAGGTCGACTCCCCGGACCCGAAAATGTCTCAAAAAACATACACTTGGGTCGTGCTGTGAGTCCCTGCGAGATCATCAGCCACATCGATTCCGACGGGAAGGAACCTTTCTCGGATTGGTTGTCGGCGCTTACACTTTCTAACAGAACGTCAGACATCCGGAGGCACGACGTTGATTTAACACGACTTGCGATCTGTGAATGGAGTTTTGATAGGGATTCTTAGGGATCGCAAAGGAGTTCAAGGGATCTCGGCCCGGTTCGGATGCAGCCGCCCGAACCTCTACAAGACACTATCCAGTTCGGGAACCCACGATTAGATAAGCTGGGTGCAATCCTGCAAGCTCTCGACCTGAGACTCTCAATTCAATCTGCGCCAACAGCTCACACCCTCCCCGCAACTTCGCCCCCCTCCGGACCGTAGAAGAAAACCCACGTCGCGAAGTCATCGCTGAATTCCTCGAACCGGTGCACGCGCCCGGCGGGCACGAAGATGAAATCGCCGGGGCCGAAGCGATGCCGGGTCTCGCCGTTGACGAACCAACCGGTGCCCGAAATCACCACGTAGAACTCGTCGCGCGAGTGCGGCTGCTGCGGATCAACACGCGAGGGCTTGTAGATTTCCACCTCCAACGTGCCGTGCACGAACTGCGTCATGAACGACCCACCGGTCGCCCCGGCCAGATCGAGCAACGCGTCCTTCGTCGTGATGTGGGGGCGGTGCATTCGCGCGCGTGCCTCGCTTCAGTGGCTGAATGCCGGGGAGGAAGCCACACCCGCGCTCAGGATGCAAGGCGAGCGGGCCGCAAAAGAAAATCCGCCCGAAGACCTTTCGGCCTCCGGGCGGAGTGGCACCGAGCGGCGCGGTGCTTGATCGTCAGCGCGAGTTCTGGCGGATGGGTTCGTTTGGCGTCTTTAACATGTGCATGCGAACGCGATAGGCTTCGGAACTGAGGATTGCAGGATGCTTGAGGAGGTTGTCTGTCTGTTCCGGTGTAAGGTAAGCCGTGCCTAGAGTGTTGGTCAACCGCAGCGACACCAATTCCGCGAGGTGGCCAAGTTCTTCGAAAGAAAAAGCGTACGTCGAGAGAGTTTGGGGATTCGCCTCGCCCAAGGAACCGGCTAAGCATGTCCAAGCGTCAAGCACTTGGATTGCGTGATCATAGAAGAATTGTCCACTTGGCGCTACTGGCTCCTGTATCGCACGCCAATGAAGTTCGTCAGCCAGACGAACCTCTAGCGCGTAGCGAAAAGTCGGATCGGTACACGCTCCTTCTGAGCTCAGCGCGAATATCAGGAGGTCAAGGATCGTGTCATGGTTGTAAGGGAGAACAGACATTGCATACGAATGCCACCATCCGGCGCGTTTCAAGAATGCGCGCCTTGTTTCCGGGAGGAGAAAGGCGTGATCCCCATTCAACTCAAAGGCATCTGACATTGCAACAAGCGCAGCGGATTCGGTCTGCTGCGGGAGTGCCGCTTCGCGAGCCGCGCCATCCTGAATCTGAGAGGTCAATTCGAGGAATTGCGAGGTGGTTAGAAGTGTTCTGCCAGCAAAAATCCCGGGGTGGATTCGCTGCGGAGCCGCGAAACACTCCGCAACCGCACATCGCTGCGAAGGCTGACCAACGAGAGTAACAGGGGAGTGTCCTACGATCAAGACGAGCGCACCGAAGCGCACCGCGCCACTAATGCGAAGTGAAATGCCGTGATTCATGCGATTCTCCTAGTTTTTCTGAATCGTGATTTGCACAGAAGCACCAACATGAATCGGGGGAGCACCAAGGTAGGGAGGGATAAAGAAAACAGGTGAACAACCCGGCAGATGGGTGACAGTTTATTCTACCTACATCGGTAACACTTTCTGGGTGTTCGTGGGCAAGCGGTTGCGTCGTTCTGCAGCCTGTTCCACGCTACTCTCATCCGCACGGAGGATAGGGCAACGCGGGGATGCGATCTTGTAGGAATCCGATGTACGCAGCGAGCACGCCACCGGCGATCGTCGCGAAGCCACCGGTCATGATCGCCATGATTTCGCTGTTCGTCATGCGCGGGATGAACGGGCGCACGAT